>Ga0310344_10001729_pt1 | contig 16569 bp, 17 predicted proteins | sample HC15DNA20200_MG_FD_203801 | JGI IMG/M metagenome (GOLD analysis project Ga0310344, IMG submission 203801) | Marine microbial communities from station ALOHA, North Pacific Subtropical Gyre - HC15-DNA-20-200_MG | ecosystem: Environmental > Aquatic > Marine > Oceanic | place: Pacific Ocean: North... | reverse complement strand
AGAAATAACTATATTTTTTGATTGATTTAGTTTAGGCTTGCCCATAAATCATAAATAGTGAAAATTAATAAAATATATCCAGTAATTCTATCTGGTGGTTCTGGTACACGTTTATGGCCACAATCTCGTTTATCATTTCCAAAACAATTTTTAAAAATTAATTCTGATTATACATTAATTCAAGAAACATTAATTAGAATAAAAAATAATAAAATTTTTCATTCTCCTATATTAATTTGTAACGATGAGCATAGATTCTTAATAGCAGAGCAACTAAGAGAGCTAGGGATTAAACCAAAATTGATTATTCTGGAACCTATTGGAAAAAATACAGCTGCTGCGGTAACTGTGGCATCTTTAATAGTAAAAAAAATCGATCAAAACGCAAAAATTTTAGTTTTATCATCTGATCACAAAATTAATAAAACAAGTCAATTTAAAAAAATAATAAATAATTGTTCAAGAATTTGCGATCAAAATAAAATTATAATATTTGGTATTAAACCTAATGAGCCAAATAAAAATTTTGGATATATAAAAAAAGGAAAAATCTTTGATAAAAAAAGCAAGACTTTTTACGTAGATGAATTTAAAGAAAAACCTACTTTAGATAAAGCAAAGAAATATCTAAAAAATAAAAATTTTTTTTGGAATTCAGGAATATTTTTTTTTAAAGCTGATTTAATGTTGAATGAAATCAATCATTATGATAGAAACACTTTAAATCAATCAATTAATTCAATTAGACATTCGACTAAAGATCTTGATTTTTTAAGATTATCAAAAAAATATTTTTCTAAAATTGTTTCAAAACCAATTGACATATCAGTAATAGAAAAATCGAAAAGTGTTGTTGTAAAAAATTTTGATATTCAATGGAGCGATGTTGGATCATGGCCATCTATTTTTAATTTGTCAAAAAAAGATAAACAAAACAATCTTATAAAAGGTTCCGTTCAAATAAAAAATGTAAAAAATAGTTTTATACAATCTGAAAATCAACAAGTAATGGTAATTAGTCAAAAAGATTTAATAATAATATCAACTAAAGATGCTTTATTAGTAATGCCAAATGATAGAAATATAAATATTAAAGAAAGCATTGAAAATTTATCCAAGAAAAATAATGAGAAAGTTCAATATCATCCTACTGTTTACAGGCCTTGGGGATCTTTTGAGGTACTTTTAACTAAAAAGAATTACCAAGTAAAAAAATTAAAAATCAATCCTAAACAAAAAATATCGTTACAGAAACATAAATATAGGTCGGAACATTGGATTGTAGTGAAAGGAAAAGCATGTATTACTAAAAATAATAAAATTTATCATTTAAAGAAAAATCAATCTATAGATATCCCTAAAGGTGCAAAACATAGAGTAGAAAATAAGGAAAATTTTTCTCTTACAATTATTGAGATTCAAACTGGAGATAAATTATTAGAAAATGATATTCTGAGATTTGAAGATCTTTATAATAGAAATTAAATTATTGTAAGATTCTTCCTTTAAGCGCTCTTTTTCTATCTGCCTCAACCATTATTGACACTAGTTCTTTAAACTTTACTTGAGGAGCCCAACCCAAAATTTGTTTTGCTTCTTTTCCATCTCCTTTCAAAAATGAAACATCTGAAGGTCTGTAATATTCATTATTCTTTTTAATTACAATTTTTTTAGTATTTTTATCTACAGCATATTCATTTGGTTTTCTTCCTTTCCAAACTAAATTAAATCCCATTAATTTTGCTGCTAGTGTTGCAAATTCCTTAACAGAATGCTCTTCCCCGGTAGCTAATATATAATCTTTTGGTTTATCGTTTTGCATCATTTTCCAGATTCCTTCTACAAAATCTCCTGCATAGCCCCAATCTCTTCGAGCATAATAATTTCCAAGTTCAAGTATTTTTTTTCTTCCAGCTTGGATTTCAGCTAATACTGAAGTTATTTTTCTTGTTACAAATTCAGTTCCTCTTAATGGTGACTCATGATTAAATAAAATGCCTGAGCACGCAAAAATCCCGTATGCCTCCCTATAATTAACAGTTATATGATGCCCAAATACTTTTGAAACTGCATACGGACTTCTTGGATGAAAAATAGTTTGTTTATTTATTTTTTTTTTTGACCCTTCTCCAAACATTTCAGATGATGAGGCTTGATAGAATTTAATTCTTTTATTAATCAATCTTATAGATTCTAGGATCCTCAAAACACCAAGCGCATCTGCTTGAGCAGTATATATTGGATTCTCAAAAGACAAACTTACAAAACTCTGTGCAGCGAGATTATAAATTTCGTCTGGTTTGATAAGTTTTACAATTCTTTCTATATTCGACTTTTCTAACAATTCAAGAGGTAGAAGTTCTATAGATTCAAGAATTCCTAATTCTTCAAGTCTCCACAAATTTAATGATGATGTTCTTCTATAACTTCCGTAAATTTTGTAGCCTTTGCTTAAAAGCAAATTTGCTAAATAAGCCCCATCTTGCCCTGTTATTCCTGTTATTAATGCTATTTTTTTTTTCATATTTAATTTAAAAATGTGCCCAGGGGCGGAATCGAACCACCGACACAAGGATTTTCAGTCCTTTGCTCTACCGACTGAGCTACCTGGGCATAAATACTAAAAGGTTTTAATATAATCTTATTTTTTATAGAAATCAAAATACAATAATATAATAATAATTAAAAAATTAATCTTTATGTCTATATACTATTCTACCTTTAGTTAAATCATATGGTGTCATTTCAACATCCACTTTATCACCAACCAGAACTCTAATTCTATTTTTTCTTAATTTACCTGAAGTATGTGCTAATACTTCATGATCATTTTCAAGTTTGACTTTAAACATAGCATTTGGCAAAAGCTCCAAAACTACACCAGTGAACTCTAAAGATTCTTCCTTAACCATTATTCTTTTTCCTCATATTAATTGATAATGCGTGAGCTTCTAACCCTTCAGCCTTTGCTATTTTTATGGCTGAATTAGACAATAATTGCAAGCTTTTTTTATTGCATTTTGTAAAAGTAATTTTTTTTAAAAAATCTGTAACACCTAGTCCAGAAGAAAATCTTGCAGTCCTTCCAGTTGGTAAAACATGGTTTGGTCCTGCAACATAGTCTCCTATTGCCTCAGGGCTATATCTTCCTAAAAAAACTGATCCTGCGTTATAAACATTCTTAAGAACTTTTTCTGGTTCTTTTATTGCTAATTCCAAGTGTTCTGGTGCTAATTGATTTATAATTTGGTAAGAATTTAAAATATTTTTTACAATGATTATTTTTCCATTATTTTTCCAACTTTTTGAAGCAATTTGTGATCTTGGCAATTCTTTTAAAATTAAATCAATTGACTTAATTACTTTTTTTGCGAAAGATAAATCATCAGTCAACAAAACAGATCTGGAATTTACATCATGTTCAGCTTGAGATAATAAATCTGCCGCAATCCATGATGGATTATTATTTTTATCAGAAACGACCAATATTTCTGATGGGCCAGCTATCATGTCAATTCCAACATCACCAAAAATTTTTTTTTTTGCAATAGTTACATAAATATTTCCAGGACCTACAATTTTATCAACTGATTCAACAGATCTTGTGCCCCATGCAAGTGCAGCAATTGAATGCGCACCTCCTACTCTGTATATTAAATCTATCTCAGCTATTTCAGCAGCCTTTGCGATTATTGGATTTAATTCCAAATCTTTTTGAGGAGTAACCATTGCCATTCTTTTTACTCCAGCTATTTTAGCTGGAATAGAATTCATTAATATAGAACTAGGATAACATGCTGTTCCACCTGGCACATAAATACCAATAGAGTTTATAGGTTTCCACTTAGAGCCTAAAACAACGCCTTTATTATCTTTATATTTATAATCTTTTGGAACTTGAAGAATGTGAAATTTCTTTATTCTTGAAGCAGAGAAATGAAGTGCTTTTGCAATATCTTTAGGGCATTTCTTCGCAAAAGCTTTTATTTTACTTTTATTTACTGAAATATTTTTTGTATTTAATTTACAATTATCAAATTTTTTTGCGTAATTAAATAATGCGCTATCTCCTTTATTTTGTATATTTTTAAATATTTTTTCAACTTCTCTTTCAACTCTAATATTTAAGGACTTGTTTTGACTAACAATACTAGAAATGAATTTCTTAATATCAGTATTTTTATAAATTATTTTTGCGTTCATAATATTTTTTTTTCGAAAAGATCGATTATTTTATTAATTTCATCAGATTTTGTCTTTAGTGAAACACGATTTACTATTAAATTAGATGATACATCGCTTATTTTTTCAACAACTTCAAGATTATTTTCTTTTAATGTTTTTCCAGTAGAAACCAAATCTACAATCATTTCGGAGATTCCTAATTGTGGTGCTATTTCAATAGAACCATTTAATTTTATACATTCAACTTGCTTACCCTTATTTACAAAAAAATTTTGTGTTGCTATCGGATATTTTGAAGCAACCTTAATAACACTAGAGCTTGGATCAATTTTCTTCTTCTTATTCTTGGCTAAAACCATTGAACATTTTCCTAATTTTAAATCAATTGGAGAATAAACTTCATCATAGTCAAACTCATTAATTACATCGCTACCAACAATTCCTAAATCTGCTCCTCCAAAAGCAACTATAGTTGGTACATCAAAATTTCTAACTTTAGTTAAGAAAAAATTTTTTGTTTTTGTTTTAAATAAAAGTTTTCTATTTTTTTCATCTTCAAAAAAATCTTTTTCTGGCTCAAGATTTAAAGAACTAAGTAATGAAATTATTTCTTTTGCAATTCTACCTTTGGGTATTGCTAATATAATTTTTGAATTTATTTTCATAATTCTACTCTTTTAATATTCGCGCCACAGCATTCAAGTTTTTTTACAATATCTTGATAACCTCTATCAATATGATAAATTCTATCAATATTAGTCTTACCTTCTGCCACTAAACCTGCTAGTACCAATGAAACTGAAGCTCTAAGATCAGTTGCCATAACCTCTGCCCCTTTTAATTTTTTTACCCCTTCAACTATCGCTAAATTACCTTTTAATTTAATTTTTGCACCCATTCTAATAAGTTCTGGAGCGTGCATAAATCTATTCTCAAATATATTTTCTGTTATCACTGAAGTGCCATTTGATATCGACATTACAGCCATTAGTTGTGCTTGCAAATCAGTTGGAAAACCTGGGTATGGTTCCGTTGTAACATCTACAGCATTTAATGAATTTGAATTTCTTTTAAAAATTATACTATTTTCAGTTACAATATAATCTACTCCTATATTTTCTAATACATTTAAAAAAAAAGTTAATAATTTCTTTTCCGCACCTATTAATTCTATTTCGCCACCTGCTATTGCAACAGCTAGCGCGTATGTGCCTGCTTCTATTCTATCAAACATTACTTGGTATTTTGTTTCCTGTAAATTGGTAACTCCTTCAACTAAAATTTTATTTGTGCCAAGCCCTTGAATTTTTGCTCCCATAGATTTTAAACAAAGTCCCAGATCTTCTATTTCAGGTTCTTTAGCAGCATTATGAATCTCAGTTGTACCTTTTGCTAAAACCGCTGCCATTAAAACATTTATAGTCGCACCCACTGATATTTTTGGAAAAACAATTTTATTACCCTTTAATCCATTTTGTGCTTCAGCATAGATATATCCTTTTTCAATAGAAATTTTTGCTCCTAATTTTTCAAGAGATTTCAAGTGTATATCAACCGGTCTTAAACCAATTGAACATCCTCCTGGCAAAGAAACAATTGCTTTTCCTGTTCTAGCCAATAAAGGTCCTAGAATTAAAATAGATGCTCTCATTTTTTTTACTAAATTATAAGGAGCTTTATTGTTTGTAATTTTTTTTGCATTTAATAGAATTTTTTTCGTTTCTTTAAAATTATTTAATCCTTCAATATCAACACCTAAAGAAGCTAAAAGTTCTAAAAAAAAGAAAGTATCTGTTAATTTTGGAACACCAGAAATAGAAATTTTCTTATCAGTCAATAAGCAAGATGCTAAAATTGCTAATGATGAATTCTTAGAACCGCTAATTTGAACTTTGCCAAAAAGAGGTTTGCCACCTTCTATAGATATTTTTTCCATTATGTTTAGATAGTGATTAATTAGAGTTTTGGCAATGTTACACCTTTTTGACCTTGGTATTTACCTTTTCTATCAGCATAAGATGTTTCACAATCTGTATCTCCTTTTAAAAAAAGAAATTGGCAAGCCCCCTCATTAGCATATATTTTTGCTGGTAAAGGTGTTGTGTTTGAAAACTCTAAAGTTACGTGTCCTTCCCATTCAGGCTCTAATGGGGTAACATTAACTATTATTCCACATCTTGCATATGTCGATTTGCCTAAACAAATTACCATTATATTTCTAGGTATCTTAAAATACTCTACTGTTCTAGCCAAAGCAAAACTATTTGGAGGTACAACACAAACATTTGTTTTTCTATCAACAAAACTTTGATTAGAAAAATTTTTTGGATCTACAACTGCTGAATCAACGTTAGTAAATATTTTGAAATGATTTGATACTCTTGCATCATAACCGTAAGATGATACGCCATAAGATATTCCTTGTTTTCTGATTTGACTCTTTTCAAATGGCTTTATCATTTGTTTTTCTTTAACCATTCTTTTAATCCATTTATCAGACATTATTGTCATAAAAATCTTTTTTTACCTTTCTTCTCGTTAAATTTTCTCTTAATTTTAAAACTAGTTTCTTTTGTTCTTTTAAAAACTTTTCCTTTTTTGTTTTATTTTTTACAATCATTGAATTTAAAAATTATTAATCTTTTAGAAGATTATACTTTTTAACAATATTTTTAATATCTTTTAATTTAGTATTTTGATTCTTATTGTAATATATAATCAGAATAAATACGCCGCCATAGCTCAGTGGTAGAGCACACCATTGGTAATGGTGGGGTCGGTGGTTCGATTCCACTTGGCGGCACCATTCAAAGATAAAAATATTTTTAAGAATCAATTTATCAAATAAAAATAATGAATTATTCAACTTATCATTTAGGTATATAGCGCTCAATATCAGTTACTAATTTCATCGCCATAATTTGTTTGATAATGTTATAATTTTCAAAATGAAGTTACTTAATTTAATTTTAATCATTGTTAGTGGATCAATAATGATTAATAGATTAATTAAATATCACCCATATTCAAATTGGAGTTTAATAATAATTTTTATATTTGGATTTTTAACTCTTTTTTTTTTAATTTTATTTTTATTTAATAATGAGATAAAAAAAAAGTTTTTAATAACTTTTGTTTCAATATTTCTAACTATTTTTTTTATTAATCCTTTCTTAAGTTTTTATACCGAAAAGAATGATATTTATGGATTAAGATATAAAGCAGCAAAAAAAGCTAATTTATTTTATGACAAAAGAAACAGATTAGAAGTTATAAAGGACTTAAAAAAAGAAAATCAAGAAGCTTTTCCAGTTATACCTCCCACTGGTTTTTATAAAAGATTTAAGAATAAATATAAAATTCTACCGTTAGGTGGCATCTCTAATGTGCTAACAGTTCATTGCAATGAAAATGGCAAATGGTCTATTTATAAGAGTGATTCATATGGATTTAATAATAAAAAATTTTTTTATAGTTCTAAAAATAAAAAAAAATTTTTAATTATTGGGGATAGTTTTGCTCAAGGAGCATGTGTAAAACAAGAAAATACTTTGGCAGGACAATTAAATAAAATAAATATAGAAGCAAAAAGCCTTGGTATGGATGGAAATGGACCAATCGCAGCTCTAGCAACTATAAGAGAGTATGCTAAAATAATCAAACCAGAATACATTATCTGGGTTTTACATGATAATGATATAGGAGACTTGCAAAGAGAATTGGAAAATGTTTTTTTAAAAAATTATCTGAATCCTGATTTTAATCAAAACCTTATAAATAAAAAAACTGAGATAAATATACTTTTGAAAAATGTTATTTCTAAAGAATATATTAAGAACGAAGATAAAATAAGAAATTTTTTAAATAAATGTTTTTCTCTTTTCTATATTAGAAAATTAATTGGTTTCAATAAATTTAGTTTTGAAAAATTAGACAAAGAAGATAAAAAAGAACTTTATAAAGATTTAAAAAAAGTAATTTATTTAATGAAAAATGAATCTGAAAAAATTTCTGCGACTCTTAAAATTGTTTATGTTCCTGACATATTGCAATTTGACTCAAAAGAACATAACAAAAAAGATTCAACATACCTAATAAATATTGAGGAAATTAAAGAAATTATAAAAATTTCAAATGTAGAATGGCTAAATTTTTATGAAATAATGTTAGATTCAGAGAAACCTCAAAATTTTTATCCATTCAAATTAAAAGGACATTTTACTCCTGAAGGATATGAGACTCTAGCAAAACAAATAAAGAGCTTTATACAATAAACAGAAATCAATGTAGCTGACCATCTTCAAAAAGCCAGCTACATTTAATTAATCATTTTTTTACTAATTATCCGCCATTTGCTGCAGCAAAATCTTTTGAAACCACTCTCCAGCATTCATGTGATCCTTCTTGAGATTTGGTTACTGCAAATTTTCTCCCAGCTTTATCTTCAATTCTGTAATCTGATGTATTAAACTTTTTTTTAGTTTTAACATCATAGAATGAAAGTTCTTCAGCCATGTATACCTCCTAGTTAGGTTAAAATTAAGTAATAGAGATATTCTACCATAATTGAGCCAAGCCAAAAACTGGCTTGACTTTAGAAAAAAAACAATATAAAAAAGAACAAAACAAGAACATTTGAACATGAAAATAAAGTCATATTTAAATTCTGTTTGTGCAGGATTTCCCTCCCCTGCAAGTGATTATTTAGAGGGAGAAATTGATTTAAATAGATATTTAATTAATAATCCTTTAGCAACATTTATAGTAAAATCCCAAGGAAACTGCATGTTACAGGCTGGAATACACTCAGGGGATCTCCTCATTGTAGATAGAAGTATAAAGCCTAAAAATAACTCTGTGGTTATAGCGTCTATTAATGGCGATCTAACAGTAAAGAGAATTAAAATCTCAGGTAAGAAATATTTCTTAACATCAGATAACAAAAACTACGAAGATCTAAAAATAAATAACGAATCAGATATATTTATATGGGGGATAGTTACTAAAGTTATTCATAATGTGTATTAAAAATAAAAAAAGAGTATTTGCATTAGCAGATTGCAATTCCTTTTATGCATCATGTGAAAGAGTATTTAATCCAAAGCTCGAAAACAAACCCGTAGTAGTTTTATCAAATAACGATGGTTGCATTGTCGCAAGAACAAATGAAGCAAAAGCATTAGGTATTAAAATGGGCGAACCTCTATTTAAAGCAAAAAAAACTATAGAAAGATATAAAGTAAAAGTTTTTTCTTCTAACTATACTTTATACGGCAGCATGTCTAACAGAGTAATGAAAATACTAGAACTATCGTTTCCTAATATAGAAATTTACTCAATTGATGAAGCTTTTATGGACATATCAAGTCTTAAAAAGATTTATAATTATTCTAATTATGCAAGTAAGGTACGAGAAATTATATTAAAATGGACTGGTATTCCAGTAAGTATTGGTATCGGTGAAACTAAAACTCTAGCAAAAATTGCAAATCATATTGTAAAAAATAATCCAAGAATTAAAGGTGTTTTTGATATTACAAAAATAAAAAATAAAGAAAAAATTTTAAAAACAATAAAAGTAGAAAAAATCTGGGGAATTGGGAATAAATTATCTGAATTTTTAATAAAAAATAATATTAAAAATGCTTATGAATTTACACAACAAGATAATAGTTGGATAAGAAAAAATATGAATATATTAGGTCTAAAGACAAAAATGGAATTAAGTGGAATATCTTGCTATGAATTAGAAAATAATTCTAAATTAAGGAAAAGTTGCTGTGTATCAAGATCTTTCGGTAAAAGAATAATAAAGTTAAAAGATATGCAAGAAGCTATTTCCACTTATATATCTAAAGCAGCAGAAAAGATAAGAATTGAAAAGTTAGTTGCTAACAATATAAATCTTTATATTCGAACTAATCCATTTAATAAAAACCCTAAAGAATATTATACAAATAGCATTTCGATTCCTTTAGATTATCCAACAAATAATACAATTACTTTAAATAAAAAAACTTTAATTGGTCTAAACAAGATTTTTAAAAAAGGATATTTATATCAAAAAGCTGGTGTAATTTTATCTGGTCTAGAGATCGAAAATACTGATTTAAATTTATTTAAACAAAATGATGAAAAAGAAAAAACTTTAATGAATACGTTTGATTTTATAAATAAAAAACACGGAAAAAATTCTCTTTGTATTGCATCTGAAGGAATTCAAAAAAAATGGTTAATGAAAAGAAACAAATGTTCTTCAAATTTTACAACCAATTTAAAAGATTTATTAATGGTTAGATGTTAAAAAATTATTTTAAAATTTCCTTAATTTTCTTAAAAACATTATCAACAGATAGTGAATTCATTAAATTTTTTTTTGTATTCCAATCAAAATCCTTTTTTCCTGTTAGTTGGTTAAAAGTTTTTTTTGTACGAATGTAATATGCATTCTTTCCTTTTGGAGCATAACGAGTCTCTAAGCTTGGACCAAATAATCCTAATGTAGGGATACCGGTTGCTGAGGCAATATGCATTAAACCAGAATCGTTGCCAATAAAAATCCTACATTTTTTGAGATGGGCTGCAACTTCAATTAAATTTAATTTCCCACAAAAATTTTTAACTTCAATTTTTTTAATATGTTTAGTAATTTTTTCAGTATTTTTTAAATCTTTTGAAGAACCAAAAAAAACTATAGATTTTTTCTTTCCAAATTGCTTCTCTTTTAAACACATTTTAATTAATTTTACAAAATTTTCAGAGGGCCAGACTTTTGCAGACCAATTTGCTGATGCACCAATAGCAATAGAATTCTTTAATTTTAAAAAATCTTTAGAAATCTTCTTCATATCTTTTTTCAAAACAGGTATCGAAGGTAAGGGTAAATGTTTAGTTTTCATTAAAATAGCAAGTTCCTCCAATCTATGAATTGTTTTATTAGTTGGTTTATAAATATATTTTTTTTTTTTTAAAATAAAATAACTTATAATTGATCCTCGTAAATCGATAACAATATCCCATTTATTAAGAAAGATTTTACTCCAAAGCTCTAACCAGTGAAATTTTAAGAATTTTTTTTTTAGAATATAAATTTTTTTAATATTATTAAAATTTTTAAACAACGAAGCAGCTGTTTCCCCGGTTGCTACATATAAAAAAGAATCTGGAAACTTATTTTTTATGTAATTTAAAATACTAGTGGATAAGACAGCATCTCCTATTCTGGTTGATGTGATAAAAAGTACTTTCATAAAATTTGTTTAGCAAGTATTTTGTATTTATACTTTTATGTATTACTACAAACTCAAAAAAAAATCTATTATCTGTATAGAAGGTAAAGATTCAACTTCTTTCTTACAAGGAATAATTACAAATAATACGAATAAAATAAAAACTAATCGTGTAATTTATTCTACTTTACTATCGCCACAAGGAAAATTATTACATGATTTCTTTTTATTTACAGATATGGGAAAAATTTATTTAGATGCTCCAAAACATAATATTAATAAATTAAAAGAAAAACTTAATTTATATAAATTAAATAGAGACATGACTATTAAAGAAGAAAAAATTTATTCATATTTTATATTTTTTGGAAAATCAACAAACAAAAATCTTGGTCTTTCAAAAAAATTGGGAGAATTAAAAAAAGTAAATTCTTCTAAATTTTTTAATGATCCAAGAAATATTAATTTAGGATCAAGAATTATTTGCTATGAAAAAAAAGATGAAGATAAATTAATTAAAATTATCAAAAATAAGGAAATAAAATTAAATTCTCAAGAATATGAAAAAAGAAGAATTTTGAATTGTATCCCAGATATAGAAAAAGATAACTTATATAATAAAGCTTATTTACTACAATATAATTTTCAAAACTTAAATTCAATTTGTTGGAAAAAAGGATGTTTTATAGGACAAGAAGTAACAATTAAAATGAAAAATAGAGGTTTTGTTAAAAAAAAATTATATGTTGTTAAGTCATTAACAAAAGAACTTGATTCGCCTAAAGAAATAAAATTTAAAAACGAATTAATTGGGGAAACAACTTCTCATTACAAAAATATTGCTTTGGCTATGGTTAAAATAGATAAAATAAAGAATATAAAAAAAGAAAAAAATACTTTAATTATTTAATAATTTTCAGAAATTGTAGAAAAGGGGAATTTTTATTAACCTTAATTTTTTTAATTTCTTTATACCAGATATACCGAATTGTTCTTTGATTGATTCTTCTAACCAAAAGATGCTTCGTTGTTCTTTTTTTTTATTCCTAAAACTTAATTTTTCTTTTTGTTGTTCTTGTATTTTTTTTGCTAAATTTTCTATATTTTTATCTTCTTTAGAAGAAATTAAAATTATAGGTATAGATTGATCCTTAGAATAATTACCAATCTTAATAGAATTAACAACATCATTATATGTATTAATTGCGACGTTTCCTAAATCAGATTTTGTTATCGCAATAATGTCTGGAATTTCAACAATTCCTGCTTTCATAAATTGCAACGCGTCTCCTGATCCTGGTTGAACACAAAATAAAACAATATCTGCAATATTAGCGATATCAGTTTCTGATTGGCCCACTCCTACAGTTTCAACTATTGTTAAATCAAACAATGCGTTTAGTATGAATACTGATGATAAAGTAATTGATGCTAGACCACCTAACTTATCCCTAGCCGCCATAGATCTAATAAAAAGACCTTTGTCATTTGGATTGGTTTCTAACCTAATCCTATCTCCTAATAAAGCGCCTTTAGTTTTTTTTGATGAAGGATCAACTGCTATTACTGCTACAGTTCTTTTTTTGCCTCTGTAATACTTTATTAAGTTTTTAATTAAACTTGATTTCCCAACACCAGGTGGACCTGTTATGCCAAGAATACTACCATTCCTAGATTTATAAGCTTGAGTTAGCAAAGAAAGGTTTTTTTTATCGAAAGGATCTTTCTCAATTTCAACTAAAGCATCTGCCAATCCAATTTTTCCCTTTTTTTTAATTTTATTTATATCCATACGTGTTATTTTTGTATTTTTGAGAAATCTGCATAAACTTTTAACGTATCCAGCACTTTTTTTAGAATTGAGAGTCTGTTGCTTTTAATTTTAGTATCATCAACATTAACCATAACGTTGTCAAAAAAATTATTTAAAGGAGTGTATAAATTAGAAATTGTATTTAATACACTTTTAAAATCTTCTTGTTCCTTTTTTATTTTATTTTTTAATTTATCTAATGCTTCCACTAAAATCTTTTCATGATGTTGTTTTAATAAATTTTTATCTACACAATTATTTATCTCCATTTTTTTACCTTCAATTGTTACTATATTTAGTGCTCTTTTATTTAATTCGATGATTTTTTTTCCTTCTCCTTTATTAATAAAGTCATTTAAAGCTATAAATTTTTTATAAAGAGTTAAGAAATCACTACTAAAAGACTCTCCAATAAAAAAAGCGTTTACTATGTCCTGTCTTTTAGTAATTGATTTTAAAAAGAATCTAAATCTATCTATTAAAAAAATTATTAATTTTTTAATTTCAAACTTTTTTGATTCTTCCAAAGAATATTTATTTATTACCTCTTCATTAAAAAAATTTTCTAATTCAATTTTTAAATTATTTTCTATAATTAATCGTAAAATTCCTAAAGCAGATCTTCTTAATGCATATGGATCTTTTGAAGATGTTGGCATTTCATCTATTAAAAAAAAACCAAGAAGAGTATCTAATTTATCAGATAGTGATAACAAAATACTCAGGTTATTTTTAGGACATAAATCTAAAGGCCCTTTAGGAAGATATTGTTCTTTTAAAGATAAACAAATAGCCTTATCTTTCTTCTCTACTTCAGCAATATATCCTCCTATAATCCCTTGAAGCTCAGGAAATTCTCTAACTAACCCAGTCGTTAAATCAAGTTTTGTAAGTTGTACGGCTTCAGTTAGATGCTTGATGTTAAAATTAAAATTTAAATGGGTTGATAAATTTATGGCAAAAAATTCCATTCTTTTAGTTTTATCATGAAAAGTTCCTAGTTTATGGTGAAATTGAATATCCGATAGCAATTGCTTTCTTGACTCCAATTTAATTTTTAAATCGTTTTCCCAATAAAATGCTGCATCTGCAAATCTTGCTTCCAAAACTTTTACATTATCTTTAACAATTTCTTCTTGAAACTTTTTTTCAGTAAAATCTCCAACAATTACAAAATAATGGCTTAAATTATTATTTTTTTCAAATAAAGGAATAAAATTTTGATCATTAATCATAACTACTTCTAGAATCTCTTGTGGCAATGACATATAGTCTTTGTGGATTTTTCCAAATAAAACATCTGGATATTCTGTTAAACCCGCGTTTAAAGAAATAAGAGAATTATATTCATCTTTTAAAACAATTTTTTTTCTTTTACAAAAATTATTTATTTCTTTTTTAACTTTTTCTTCTCTTTTATTTTGTTCAATAATAACCTTAAATCTGTTTAATTTTTTTTTGTATTGATCAAAATCTTTAAATTTAACTTCCTTTTCAATTTTTTTATGAGAAATAGTAAAAGAATTATTATTTATTGAATAGGTCTGCAAAAAATCTAATGGTATAAATTTGTTGTCAAAATAAAACAAAATATTATTTATTGGTCTACCCCACTTAAAACTATCATGTATCCATCTCATTGATTTTGGCCAATTAATTGATGTAATAATATTCTCTAAATTATTTTTAATCACCTCCTCAGATTTTTTTCCAATGACTTCGTATTTTGCAAAATAGTAATCTTGATTATTTATTTGTTTTTTTTCTAGCTTCTCTTTGGAAATTCCAACTTTTTTTAAAAATCCTGAAATTGCATTTTCTGGTGCATTAATAGGAGGCCCTTTTATTTCTTTAATTGAGTTTTTTTGTTCTTTAATAAGATTGCTACATGAAAAAATTAATCTTAATGGAGTAAAATTAGAGTTTATATTAATTTCTTTGGATAATGATAGATTATTTTCAATAATTACATCCTTTATTTTGTTTTTAAATTGTTCAACAACATTTTTCTGTAACCAATAAGGAATTTCTTCGGATAATAATTCAATGAATAGTTCTGACATATCAACTTAAAGTTCTTGTTTTATATATATCTCACAGCAACTTTTAACCAATGATCTTATTTTTAAAATATACGACTGTCTTTGAGCAACTCCTATAACACCTCTAGCATCTAATATATTAAAATAATGGCTAGCTTTAATACAATTCTCGTACGCAGGTAATGGTAAATTTTTATTTAGCAATTCTTTACATTCATTTTCCACATATTCAAAACATTTAAATAAATATTCTGTGTTTGCCAATTCAAAATTATATTTTGAGAATTGTTTTTCAGATTCAAGATAAATGTCTTTATATTTAATTGTTTTTTTTTCTTTTTTATTTATGTTCCAAATAATATCAAAAACATTATTAGTTTTTTGAATAAACATTGCTAGTCGTTCTAATCCATATGTTATTTCAACTGAAACTGGATTGCATTCAATTCCTCCTATTTGTTGAAAATAAGTATATTGACAAATTTCCATACCATTACATCTTATTTCCCAACCTAAGCCTGAGGCTCCTAAAGTAGGACTTTCCCAGTCATCTTCTTTAAATTGAATATTGTTTTTTTTTGGATCAATACCTATAGATTTTAAACTTCTTAAAAAAATACTTTGTATGTTTTTAGGAGATGGTTTTAATAAAACTTGAAATTGATAATAATGTTGAAGTCTATTTGGATTTTTTCCATACCTTCCGTCAGTTGGCCTTCTTGTAGGCTGAACATAAGCAATGTTTCTAGTTTTTTTTCCTAAAGCACCTAAGACAGTTGCAGGATGAAAAGTCCCCGCTCCTACTTGTAAGTCTATAGGCTGAATTATAGTGCAGTTGTTCTTGCCCCAAAAATTTTGAAGATTAAATATTATATCTTGGAATGATAAAACATTTTTTTCAGAAGCCATATCTTCCCCAAATGTTTCTGCTTTCCATATATGTCATCATATCATTAATAATTTTTTTTGTGTCTACTAAATCTTTTGAATAAAAAGATTTTGAAAAAATACTCTTAAGAAAAGTTTTTTTAGGTTTTATTAATACATATCTTAATTTTTCACCAAACTTTTTTTCCATTACAGTCTTTAAATCACCTATTCCATCTACTAAACCTAGCTTAATTGCCTCTTTTCCAACCCAAAAACTTCCAGAGAAAATATTTTTATTTTGTTTATTAATTTTTTTAATTCTACTTTTTAAAACTATATTTTTAAAATTTTTAAAAATTTCCATTTGAATACTTTTTAATTTTTTTACATCTGATAATTTTTGTTTTTGAAAAGAATCTAAAATTGATTT
>Ga0310344_10001728_pt1 | contig 16578 bp, 12 predicted proteins | sample HC15DNA20200_MG_FD_203801 | JGI IMG/M metagenome (GOLD analysis project Ga0310344, IMG submission 203801) | Marine microbial communities from station ALOHA, North Pacific Subtropical Gyre - HC15-DNA-20-200_MG | ecosystem: Environmental > Aquatic > Marine > Oceanic | place: Pacific Ocean: North... | reverse complement strand
ACAGCTTCGACATGGCCATTCAATTTATTAATGGCCACTATGGAAGGTTCGTCGACTACAATCCCCTCCCCACGCGCATAGACGCAGGTATTGGCCGTACCAAGATCGATGGCAAGATCACTAGAAAAAAAAGAAAAAATGGAACGAAGATTCACTTAAGGAAGTTCCTCTAGTTATAAAAATTTTCCAGTAGGTGGTCCTTGCGCGCATTCAAAGGTTGAGCCATTCACGCTAAGTCCTTTAGCTACCACGAAATATATCACACGGGCCTGTGCAAACCCGTGCAGTTCGACACCACAATAGTTGAGAGGACGCGGTCCGTCGTTATAGCCGTAAACCACTTAGCGCGTGACACCTATTCGGATCGCCCCCCAACAATTGCTCCTAGTAAACCATCTCAACCAGTCAACTGCTTGCCGACATTAGACTTCTCCTCCTAAAATGGGCTTTCGTTAATTTCCAAACACCGACACGGGGGAGAACGGTAATTTCATGACAATGCTTGACAAAATGCGAAACCACAAGTGGTGGCTTAAGTGGAGTCTTGGCCTTGTCGTTTTGGCTTTCGTTGCTCTTGTGCCTGGGATCGGCATGTCTCCTACCGGACCTGACCCGCTTCCATCTGACGTTGTAGCCCAAGTCGGTGAATACGAAATCTCTTTGCTCGACTTTCAGAGGATCTACACGACTCAACTAAATAATTATCGCCTGCAATCGGGCGGAGAGGTATCAGAGGAAGTGCTTCGCTCCCTCGGCATAGACCGGCAAATCCTCCAGCAAATGATCGATGAATATGCGGCCCTGACCGAAGCTCAGAGACTTGGATTGGTCGTAGGCGACGCTGAAATTCGTGAGCGAATCCTAACACTGCCATCGTTCCAAGTTGATGGTCAGTTCATAGGGGAAACCGCGTATCGTCAGCTTCTTCAAAGTCAACGTCCGCCTGTCAGCACAGCGCAATTCGAGGATGAAATACGTCAACAGATCTTGTTAGAACGTCTGCAAACGGCCGTGACCAGCTGGATGAGCGTTTCGGATATAGAAGTTGTAGAAGAACATCGCCGGCGCAATGAAAAAATTAGAGTTGACGTGGTGTCGTTTGATGCAATCGACTTTCGAGATGACGTCGAAGTGACGGATGAAGACATTGACCTGCTTTATGGCGAAGAAGCTGTCAATTATGAAGTGTCTGAGAAAAGGCAGCTTCGTTTTCTTTTATTAGACCAAGGAGCCATCTTTGATGGCATTAATCTGACCGACAACGATCTTCGCCAGTACTACGACGCGAACCTATCTCAATACCAAACCCCAGGACAAATTCGCGCACAACACATCTTGCTTCGCGTTAACGAGGATGAAGGCGATACGGACGAATCAGTCGAAGCACAGGCAGCAGAACTCGCGGAACAAGCTCGCAGCGGAGAAGACTTTGCTGAACTCGCTCGACTTCATTCAGACGACGAAGGAACCGCTGAACAGGGCGGTGACCTCGGCTTGTTCGGGCGTGGTCGCATGGTTCCGGAGTTTGAGGCGGTCGCATTTACACTTAATGCTGGAGACATATCGGACCCGGTAAAAAGCTCTTTTGGCTATCACGTCATTAATGTCAACGAAAAACAAGAAGAAACAACAGAGTCCTTCGAGACAGTTCGAGAAACAATAGAAAACCTGCTTAAGCAACAACAAGCCACATCGCGTGCGACCGCGTTGTCACGGGCAATATCGGCTGAAGTGACGACGCCGGAAGACTTAGAGCAGGCAGCCATATCGAGAGGTTACGAACTTCAAGAGTCAGGTTTTGCGGCACTTGGAGAACCCATTCTTGGCCTAGGACTCTCACAACAGGTGTCGTCGCAGGCGTTCCAAATCGAACCTGGTGAGGTCGCTGGCCCAATCTCAACACCAACTGGACCAGCCTTCATCACGGTCATTGCGAAGCAAGACCCATATATCCCGCCAATCGACGAGGTTCGCGCCGAAGTCCGAGAAGACGTGATCAGAAAAAAATCACTTACGCTCGCCCAAGAACGAGCCGTAGAAGCTGTTGGTGAACTTAGGGACGCGGAGAACTTTGTGGAGGCAGCAGAGGCCGCTGAATTTACCGTAGGTTCGAGCGACCTTGTCACCCGCGGTGCGTCCCTACCTCAGGTTGGAATCAATGCGGCTGTCGAAACGGCGGCTTTTTCTCTGGAAACTGGCGAGGTCAGCAACGTTATTGAATCTGGAAATTCTGCAACCATCGTGCACCTTGCAGAGCGTGAAGATGCGTCCAACGAAGAACTTGAAACCAACCGAGACGCCATTCGCAACGACCTCCTTTTCTCGCTGCAAAACCAGTTCTTTGGTTCGTACATGGAGAACATTAAGGGAAAGATCGAGATCGACATCAACTTCGATATCTTAGAACAGGCACTGAATCCTGTATAAACAACGGTCTGCAAGCATCCAAAGCCTACGGCACCAACACTGGCATCAACGCGAGCGGCTGTCCCACCGTCTTCTGTAGAAAAGATTGAAAGCTCCAAAGTGACCGTGCGCTCAACGGTATGAGCCATTCGGCCACCCTATTCTGTGACCGTGTACTCAGTGTCCCAATTACGGTGTCGAACAAAGACGATGGCGCAGGGTACGGGACCAAAACAACCTCTGTTTCCGGATCAACACCGATTTCAACCTTCGCTAGATCGAGGGCACTCCGCAATCCACCAAGAGCATCCACAAGTCCATGTTCAAAAGCTTGTTGCCCAGTCCAAACACGCCCTCTAGCCAAGCCATCGACCTCGTCTCTCGTCATGCCTCGTCCTTCTGCAACAACTTGGAGAAACCTTTCATAGGTCTCGTCCATTTGCGCCTGTAGAGCCGACCGCGCAGCAGTCGAAAAGCGAGCTGTCGGAGCATAAAGGCCAGCCTGAGACCCGTCTGTGACCTCCTCTACATTTACTCCTACTTTTTCAAGTGCTCCGTCGAGCACATATTTTCCTCCGTAAACACCGATAGAACCGGTCAGCGTTCCAGGTTGAGCGACAATAGCGTGAGCTGGAGCGGCAATGTAGTAGCCGCCAGACGCAGCCAAATCAGACATCGAAACTACTAATGGCTTCTTTGCGCTTACAAGTTTTAGCTCACGCCACATAATGTCGGCCGCAATCGCGACCCCACCCGGACTATCGACACGGAGCACAATTGCTTCTATCGAAGTGTCAGCACCTGCATCCCGAACAGCCTCCACAAATGTTTGCGAGCCGGTGGTGCGAGTGCCCTGTAGATCTACAGTGTTCGTACCAAAACCGATTGTGCCTTCTACATGAATTAATGCTACCCGAGGACCTGGCAGAACTCCGAGGCTCTCTTCCGTAACCGCCTGATAGGATTCAAAATCGATAATGCTCGGCACCTCGTCCAACCCTAATTCCTGCACCACTTCATCTTCATAAGTTAAAGCGTCAATCAGTTCATACCGAACAGCGGCATTTCCCACAAACGGCCCCTCATCAATCACATCACGTACGCGGGACGGCATTAGCCCTCTGCCCTCTGCAATGCCATCAACCAGTTGGTCATACATGTCACGGTTGAGAGATTCGGACATCTCTCGGTGTTCGGGAGTGTAGGTTGTCTCCGTATAAAGATTAATAGCCGTCTTGTACTCGCCCGCCGACACCATATCTGCCTCAACGCCGACCAAATCGAGAAGCCCCTTCACGAAAAGATCATACGTAGCAATACCTACCAGATTAAGCGGACTGGACGGCGTTAAGAAAATTTTGTCGCAGGCAGTAGCCAAATAATAGGCCTGTCCTGCACCAAACTCGAGGTAAGCCACAATGGGTTTTCCTGATGTTTTAAAATCAATTACCGCATCACGAACCTCCTGCACTTTGCCCCACATACCACTAGCCGTAGACGGAATGATGACAACACCTGAAATTCGGTCGTCGCGTTTTGCTTTCCGAAGCGTGTCAACTACGGAACGGACCGTCGTGCGTTGCTCGAACAAACCGAATATGTCGTTTGGAGTTTGCTCTCCCAGCGACGAAGGCATGCGTAGCCACAAAATGGAATTCTCGGCTATCGAGGGCCCCCGACCACTCAAAAACAGCATCAACATCACCCCCATCATCGACAAAACGATGGCCGCGCCTATAAACGAAAATATAAATCTGACCGCTCGAGAAAATGCCACTTATCTACTCCTTGAAATATTGGCTTTGAGTATAGCCGTCACCACTCCGGCACTGAAGGTCAACTCAAACGCTACTGACTTCGTTGCTTCGAGATGCACAAGACAAACGCTGCGCACCCTAACGATCAACACCGCTAAGTTATACTGGTCCCCTTGCCGGTCGTTTCGAGTGCGGAAGTGGCGGAACTGGCAGACGCGCAAGCCTCAGGAGCTTGTGGGCTTCGGCTCGTGGGGGTTCAAATCCCCCCTTCCGCACCAATTTACGAGCTAGCAAAACGTTTATTGCATTGGAATTCGAGAAAATATGTCACGACGATATCTAGCGTTCGACATCGAAACAGCCCAGCTGGTCGATGGCGACGACTGGCGTTCTTGTCGACCACTTGGCATTACGTGCGCGGCCGTCATGGCAAGTGACGCACCTAACGAACCCGTTATTTGGCATGGGCTCAACGACAACGGCATGCCAGCCGCCCGTATGTCACACGCCGAAGCACGTGTGCTCGTCGATGCCCTTTTAGCCTACGTGACACAGGGTTACACCATACTCACGTGGAATGGCGCTGGTTTCGACTTCGACATCTTGTCAGAAGAAGCGGATGCACTGCACGACTGTCGAGATTTAACCTACGGTCATATCGACATGATGTTCCAGGTGCTCTGCCAAAAAGGCTTTCCCATCGGCATTAACAACACCGCCAAAGCAATGAATATTGAGGGCAAACCGGAAGGAATGTCCGGAGCGCTTGCCCCTAACCTGTGGGCGGAAGGTCATCACCAAACCGTCCTCGATTACGTAGTTCAAGATGTGCGCATGGCTTTACAGATTGCGGAACAAGCCGAACGAGAAAACAAATTACAGTGGATCACACGCCGGGGACAAAAAAACACGGTCGCTCTCCCAAACGGTTGGCTCACAGTACGCGACGCGTGCGCTCTGACTGAACCGGACACCTCATGGATGGACAATCCTCTTAGCCGACAATCATTCTTAAAATGGACGTCGGTTGAACCAAAACCGTAACCTGCCTCACCTTGAGTAGTGCTTGACGCTGGCAAAAGACATGTCGCTACTGAGCATCCTGGCGAACGAATTCAGCACCCTTCTCCGCAATCATGACGGTTGGCGCGTTGGTATTACCGGACGTGATGTAAGGCATAACGGATGCGTCAATAACTCGAAGTCCGGAAATCCCGTGCACGGCGAGACGATCGTTTACGACAGCTAGCTCATCATGCCCCATCTTGCACGTGCCCACTGGATGAAAAATTGTTGTCCCCAGGTCCCCTGCTATTCGAGCCAACTCGCCGTCTGTATTGAACTCTGGGCCTGGCTTCCACTCCTCAGGTTCAAATCGTGCCAATGCCCTTGCGTCCATAATGCGCCGAGTCGCCCGTAAGCCAGCAATCGCAACCTCACGGTCTGTCTCAGTAGATAAGTAATTCAACGTAATTGCTGGCGCGTGACGAGGATTAGAACTCTTTAACCGTACGTGGCCACGACTCGTCGGCTGTAAATTACAAACAGATGGCGTTATCGCATCAAACGTGTGTAATGGATCGCCAAACTTGTCAAGAGACAACGGCTGGACATGCCATTCCATATTTGCCGATCCGCGGGAAGCATCGCTCCTAGCAAATGCACCTAATTGCGACGGCGGCATCGTCAGTGGACCAGTCTTGAAAAACAGATACTCCAGTCCCATCGCAGCTTTACCAACAATCGAATTGACACGTTTGTTCAAGGTCGTCGTGTTCTTGACCTTGAAAATAGTTCTGATTTGTAAATGATCCTGTAGATTTTCTCCAACCCCCGGAAGGTTATGTACCACGTCAATACCGTTTTGCCTTAGGAGAGATCCGCTGCCAACACCTGATAACTGCAAAATCTGGGGTGAACCAATCGAACCCGCAGAAAGAAGCACCTCACGTCTAGCCTGAATTAACTCGCCATTGGCAACTAACACAACTCCAGTGGCTCGTTTGACGCCATCAGTACAACTGATAGCCAGTTTTTCAACTTGAGCCCCAACGCGAATATCGAGATTGGGGCGTTCCATAACGGGACGCAAAAACGCTTTGGTTCCACTCCACCGTCGGCCACCACGTTGATTCATTTGGAAGTAAGCGTTTCCAAAATTGTCACCGCGATTAAATTCGTCAATCTTCGGGATGCCGCATTCTTCGGCCGCGTCACGCCAAGCATCTAAAATCTCCCAGCTAACACGTTTTTCCTCAACGCGCATCTCACCACCGACACCATGAAAATCGTCGGCACCATGCTGATAATCCTCCGAGTGTTTAAAGACCGGAAGCACGTCATCCCACGACCAGCCCCGATTTCCGAGTGAAGCCCAACGGTCGTAGTCGCTTTTTTGACCACGCATGTAAATCATGGCGTTAATAGACGAACAACCGCCTAGCACCTTGCCGCGAGCGTAACCGATGCTTCGCCCATTCAGTCCTGGGTCTGGCTCAATGGTGTAGCACCAATCAGTGCGTGGATTGCCAATGGTATACAGATAGCCAACGGGAATATCGATCCAGAAATAATCATCTTTACCGCCCGCTTCGAGCAGTAACACGCTGGTATTAGGATCAGCAGAAAGACGGTTCGCAAGCACGCAACCGGCGGTACCTGCACCAATGATGACGTAATCGTAAGTCACAAAGCGATACTACAGATCTGGCACGATTATCGGAAAAGATGAACCATCAACGTAACAATTAAACAATACTGACTCTAAGGCAATGAAAACGTCAGGACCTCGTTCGTAGACACCACAGACATATACTGTTTTCCGTCGACCTCGTAAGTCAAAGGACTTGCTCGAATAGGACGATTGTGTTGATACACAAACAACTCGTCACCGGTCCGAGCATCCAAGGCGTAGAACTCACCAACGTCCGTACCTTGTAGCACCAGGTCTCCCGCCGTAACCAAATTACCACTCGCACCAATAGCCGAGTTTGATGATGCCGTTTGCTGCCAGACCAAGGCGCCTGTGGCTGGTTCGTACGCTGATACCGTAAATACGGGAGCAACATCGTCCCGATACGGCCCGTCGGCGATGTTATCAGTGTGTCCGTTGTCCACGCCAATTTCCAAGGTGTCGCCAACAGGATTGACTGTAAAGGCAATACTGCCATCTTTTCCAGATACGTAAATCAATCCTGTGCGAGGACTGAACGACGGAGCTCCCCAACTACTCCCTCCGTGCGACACAATGTAATACTCGTTTATCGAGTAAGGCGTGTACATCTGGCGCGCCCGCGCCTTCGCCTCGGGGTCAGTCACAATTGGATAGGTCGAACAAAACGGGGTCATTGGAACCCCCCGTGCGTTGTACGGGATAGGCTGAGTCGGCCAAACTTGCTCACCAGGAACATCGGTTTCCGTCGGCACAGCCGTCTCGACCATTGGATTAATAGGCTCGCCTGTTTCCCGATGCCACATGTACATCAGACAGTTCTTCCCGGGAGCCGCTACGCCTTTAATGACTTGCCCGTCCTGCATAACATCGAACAAGACTGGGCCTGTCACGTGGTCCCAATCCCATAAATCATGGTGCACCGCTTGGTAATACCAAGCCATTTCCCCGGTTTCCATGTGCAAAGCAATAGTTGAATTCGTAAACAAGTTCATGCCGTGACGTGCAGAACCGTCATAGTCAGGCGAAGGATTACCTGCGTTAATGTACATAAGCCCCAGATCTGTATCGATAACTGGCGGCGTCCAAACGCCACCGCCAACGCGCTTCCCGTCACCCCACGTATCTTTAGCGATCTCCCAACCATCATCGCGTGGACCTTGCGGCACCGTGTTAAATACCCATTTAATGGCGCCTGTCGTCGCATCCGCCGCAATAACCAACCCCCCGGGGATATGGTTTTCGGAAAGAGCCACTCCGGCATACAAAGTGTTGTCGAGAAAGACTGGTGGAGTCGTTAAACGATATCCGAGTCCATACGCATCCACGCCTGGCGGGTAATCATCAGGGTACTTAAATTGCAACGCTTCACTGATAATCTCAAGCCTTCCCTCGTCTCCAAACGACTCAACCAGCTCGCCCGTCTTTGCGTCAGTCGCGTACATCGTTGCACCGCCAAAAGCATAGAGCTTTCCATCTCCATAGCTTGGGCCGCGGCCACGTGCCTCCAACGTGTCCTCCATGGTCATCGTCCAAATGGATTCACCCGTAGCTGCATTAACCGCAAACAACGTCCCTCCTGCATTGAGATACATGACACCGTCGATCACTAATGGCGTAACTTGTGTAATGCTGTTGGTCGGACCTGCTTCAAATGTCCATGCAAGAGCTACACGATCAACATTCGTTGTATTAATTCCATCGAAATCAGCATACCGACTTCCATGAAGATCGAGATTGGGGAGCGCCCAATCTCCTTGCGAACCAACCGCAACCTGAGGCATTGACGACTGATGCGTTGTCGTTGACTGATTTTGCCCCAGCACCGGCAACGGGATGACTATCAAACTAATGCCAACAACCAAAGCGCCTGCGCAATTCCTGATATTTAGCTTCACCTTGTTTAATACAACCATCAGTGCTCTCCTTAAAAACCCCGATGCACTTAGTTTACGAAACTAGACCTGAGACAAACGGCCCCACTCGAGTGTTACCCAACCTACGGAAACGGGAAATAGGCAACCCGTTCGCCTCGGTGCGAACCTAGCCACATTTCACGACCAATCTGTATTGCAGTCGTGGAGGCCACAAACCCGGCCATCGCCGGGTGTTCAAAAATACGCTCAACCGTAAGCGTTTGCGGGTCGATGGTCGCAACGTTCGAAGTCTCTTCCAGTGGAGCACGAGGATCCTGAATATTGCCGTGCCCCGCGGCAAATATCACCGACCCATCCAGTGCCATTCGTAAATTGTCCGGCCTAAACCCCAAATCAATTACATCTTTCTGCATCGGTGTTTGACCGCGAGAAAGGCGCGTAAGCTTTTCTTCTGCCCATCCGGCAATATACAACCAGCGTCCATCTGCCGAAACTTCCAAGCCATTTGGTGCGGTATTTTCACTCCCGGGTACCAGTCTCCAACCCGTGTCTGTCTGCCACTCCCACACATCTCCCGTTCTGGGACTGGTCGTCGCAAAGCCACCACCAGGTAATGCAACAACTCCGTTAAGCCCGAGGGGGTCTGGTGCAACTGCACAACCAACCCAAGTCAAAGTCGGAGTCGAACGTGCGTTTACTTCAAACACCTCAATTGATTCTCGGCTTCCATGATGTACGACGTACAAGGTGTGGACATCATTCTGTCCTGGATCAAGGTACAGCCCGTGAGCATTAAAATCATCGCCCTCGTTCGGATCAATCGGACCCGGACAGTCCGGATAAACGTTCGTATCAAGCCGTTCGCTTGTAGTGCCCCCTGGAAAGAGCACAGTCGCCGTCTTATTACCTGCGTTGATGAGGTGTATCCGCCCTCCTGCACGATTACCCGACGCAATAACCCAGTCCATTCCGGGAACCACGGCCAGATCTTCAGGGCTAATAAGATCGCAAATAAACCGTATATTTCCAACGGTCTCGCACGGCAGCCCGCTGGGAGCCACTGTCGGATTTTGTCCGGAACTGTCCGCCGCCTCAAATAAAATTGCAAAAGTAAACGCCAAAACAACGTATCTAAGAGATTTCACCACAGCCCCCCAAGAACTCATGCAAGTCCGACAATGGCCATCTTGCACCTAAACAAGAACGACTAACCACGCACGACCGACCTATGTAGCGTAGCGCGCCACAACAGATGGTTCAACGTTAAAGCAATTTTCAGGCCGGCCTCAAACACGGCCACATAAGACGTTGGGTCATGGCAAATTACTCCCCAATTTCCACCCAAACGCAACTGCCGCACATCCAAAGACGACGTTAGACAGAACCACCGTTAACGCTGACAAGCGTTCACCGGCAGACCATAAGACAATCGTTTCGTAACCAAATGTTGAAAATGTCGTAAATGAGCCGAGTAGCCCGGTGACGAGTGCGGGTCGCCACTGTATATCCAACGATTGCCGTTGATCGATAAGGTATAACAGCACTCCAATTCCGAAACATCCAAGAACATTAACGATCAGCGTTCCATACGGGAATCCCTCGGCACGGCCCACGACAATGTAAATGGCGTGGCGGAGGACAGCGCCAACGGCCCCGCCAATGGCTACACTCGCTAGTAGCGACATCCCGGTATTATGCCCCTATCGCGTCAGTTAAAGTCAGTGAGATGTAGGAGACCTAAGATGTCAGCCAAGACCCACTACACGAACATCATCACAAGCGTCGCACTCGTAATCGCTGTAATTTTCTTGTGTATACCCAGTTACCAAGTTTCCGCACAAAACAATTCACCGCGCCAGAATCCCAATATTGAACGTCCAATTACCAACGAAGGCTTCGACAGTACGGTCATCATGTTGCTCCAAAGGCTGGTGGCGGCATATGGCCCAATCGCAGACAGTAACGATCGCCCCAACCCTTATACAAGGGTGGAACCTTTTGGAGATCCACCGCCAGGCAACAACGGAGAGTGGGCCGCTGTTATCGGCGCGGAAGGCAGTCCGGACGGTCATCTCTACGTGTTACACCGTTGTCGCTCAAATTCGTGCGTCGGTCGGGATGCCCCCCCCCTGGTCAAACTTAATCCTGCAACCGGCGAACGTATTAGCACCTGGGGCTCCGGCCTTATGGCTTTTCCCCACGGGCTGCATGTAGACAGGCAGGGCAACGTCTGGACAGCCGACGTCGGTCGTGCTGACGCACCCGGTGGCCATCTCGTCAGAAAATTTAGTAACAGCGGAGAACTACTAATGACCATCGGTCATTCCGGCACGGCTGGTGACGACCCAGGATTTCTCCGTGAACCGACAGATGTCGCCGTGGCTCGTGATGGCACCATCTTTATTACCGAGGGACACATCAAGAACGGACCAAACTCTCGAATATCAAAATATTCAGAGGACGGGACATTCATCAATCACCTTGGAAGCACTGGACAAGGACACCTACAGTTGAGTGCTCCTCACGCAATTGCTATCGACACCGAAGGCCGACTGGTAATCGCTGACCGTGACAACAACCGGCTCATGATTTGGGATACGGACGGTGGCTATATCGATCAATGGCAACAATTCGGCAGACCAAGTGGCGTCTACATCGACCACACAGACACAATTTACGTCGCCGATTCTGAATCATGGGGACCAGACAATCCAGGCTGGAAAAAAGGCATCCGCGTGGGTAGCGTCAACACAGGGCAAGTCCACTATTTTCTTGAGGATATCGAATCAATGGACTTCGCACACAGCGGCGCCGAAGGCGTCGGCGTTGACACCTTCGGTAACATCTACGGCGGCGTTGTGAGACGTCAGATGCTCGAGCGCCATGAACCGCCGACCACCCAACCTACCCGTGGGGCAACCTGGGACACCCCGTAACTCTTACTGTTCCGACTTCCGTTCCTCTGCACGCGCTCCAGCGAGCATGGCATCCATAGAGTAATTTCCCTCGTGACACGCATACTCGAACATAGGCAAATCATTGCGTTTCATCGGAACTTCTGCTGTCCACGGACTTGTCCACGTTGCAGGATCGTTGACTGTAAATTCGTAGGACAACGTATCAGCGTCGACAAGTGTAAAGCGCTCAACCAGCTTCATATCTTTGCTGGACCCCCGCCACGTACTGTAGGCGTCGTGATCCTGAAAATTCACGGTCTCCACAACCAGTGTGTCGCCTTCCCACCGACCACGGGAGTCTCCAGACCACTGGCGAACCGACTCGCTAAGCCCTGGCCGACCATCCAGAGGGATGACCCTGGCGGTGTGCACCATTTCAGTTAAGACCACAACATAATCTTCTGTCTGAAAGAACTGCATGTTCTGGTTATAACCACCTGGAGTAATGGGAGGGCCGGCATTAAAACCAAGAATGCAGCGATCTGCATTGCTCAGTTCCGTGTAGGACGTTGGAATCTCGACATTGAACGAACCTACCCGAGTACTCCGCACGTCACCGGCTTCCGTCTCGGAAGGAATCCGACCATCAGCAGGATCCGTAACCAGCGACGTACGACCAGTTGAGGTCAGGCCTCGATCCATCCAGAAGTTATTGTAGCCACCTACATTGCCACCAGCCTCAGTTCTCTCGGCTGCCTCATTCCACTCGCGGATGTCACGATCAACTGCCTCTTGCTCCAGATTGGCTGTTTCTTCATCCGAAAGCAGCGACTGCTCACCCAGTTCCTCCGGCCGCTCAAGTGGTGTAATCGTCCGAAAATCCCACACACCCTGTAGGTCGGGTGTTCCCCATGAAGTCCGCGGCATATCTTGTCCGAATGCTGGTGCCGTAAACACAGCCACTAGCAACACCGCAATTAATTGTCCGTACCTCATCACACTACCTCCTAGACTTAACCCGGATATTACAACAACCGCTGGCTCTTATTGTCCACCCTGCTCTTCTGACCTCGCACCAGAGAGCATAGCGTCCATCGAATAGTTGCCTTCGTGACAGGCATACTCAAACAATGGCAGATCGTTTCGTTTCATCGAGACCTGCGCTGTCCATGAACTTGTCCATGTCGCAGGATCAGTAACCGTAAATTCGTAAGACAACGTGCCATCATCAACGCGAGTAAACCGCTCCACCAATTTCATGTCTTTGCTAGAACCCCGCCACGTACTGTAGACGTCTTCATCCTGAAAATCGTCCGTCTCAACCACGAGCGTGTCGCCTTCCCAGCGGCCACGTGAATTACCAGAATACTGGCGGATAGCGTTAGGCGACCCCGCTTCATCGCCGATGGGAATGATCCGAGCGGTGTGCACCATCTCCGTGACAATCGCGACGTACTCCTGCGTCTGGAAGAGTTGCATATTGTTGTTGTACGCACCCGGGGTCATCGGTGGCCCAGCATTAAAGCCGATAAGGCAACGATCCGCATTGCTCAAGTCCGTGTAGGACGTTGGAATCTCCACGTTGAACGAACCGACCTGCGTTCTCCGCACTTGACCAGCCTCCGTCGTGGAAGGTATCCGGCCATCCGCTGGATCGGTAATTAGTGACGTGCGTCTGCTGTCATCGGTATTCGTGCCTCGATCCATCCAGAAATCGTTGTACGCCCCTATGTTTCCACCGACTTCCGTCCGCTCCGCCTCTCTATTCGCCAGTTCCTCGATTCGATCAACGGCTGCCTGCTCAAGGTCTGCGGCCTCTTCCTCACTCAGAAATTCTTGTTCGGCAAGATCTTCAGGACGCTCAAGTGGTGTGATGCTACGAAAATCCCATATACCCTGAAGGTCCGGTGCACCCCACGATGTTTGCGGTGCCTCCTGTGCCGAAACGGGAACAATCAACAAGACGCCAACTGCAACCATAGTAAGTTGTCGAACTAGCATGGAAATGCCTCCCTCATCTGTTAAACGCAACGATAGCACGAGCAGCCCCCCCTCTGGGGCAGACACTCACCAGCCACGCCCCCAGTTTCGCTACGGCTGGTTAGAACCCGCCGCCTCTCCCGCCCGCTCACCAGCGAGAATATTGGTCATAGCGTAATTCCCTTCATGACAGGCGTACTCATAAATAATGTATTCCGGCATGCGGGGCATGTGTCGCATTCCTGTCCATGACTGGGTATAAACATCCTCATCCCGAATCGTAAAGGTATGCTCAATCGTATTGTTATCGAGTCGCCTGTAACGTTCCACGGCGACGGTGTCGGGCGAGGACGGAAAACGGTGCTGAGTCTGAGGGCTAAAATTCTTTGTTTCGACAACGAGTGCATCCCCATCCCAATAACCACGCGAGTCCCCGTTCCACTGACGAATCGTCTCGGTTAACTGCGGCCGACCATCCAACGGAATAATTCTGACATCGTGGATATTCTCGACCAATATCGCCACATGTGTCGGTGTCTGGAAAATCTGGTACGTGTTGTTGTAACCGGTAGAAACAGGAGGAACACCATGATAGGTAATGCAGCGATCCCAATTGCTCCGATCGAGCCAAGAATCTGCCGGGTGATCGCTCGTATACGCGCGCGCCGCCTCCGCTTTCGCCGTCGTCTCTGGCCGCACCGGAAGTCGCCCGTTTACTGGCTCGGTTATCAGTGACGTCCGTAGGTCAGGACTAACCCGTCCACGATCAAACCAAAGCGCGTTATACGCGCCGACACTACCCGGTGGGGGCACAGTATCGCGGGTGACCGCAACATTTCGCTCAGCGGCTTCCTCTTCCGTATAGTGCTCGCGTTCACCGAGGTTTGCGGGCCGTTGCAACGGCGTCAGAGACGCATACGACCAGGTCCCCTGTAAATTCGGATCACCCCACGGTGTTTGAGGGTTCGTATCTGATTGTGTCTGGCCAACGACCGGCGCAGCCATCACGGCCACAACAGCGATTCCAGTCAACAAAGTAAAGAGAAAACCGTTCCGCATTTGGCACCTCGATTCGCTAGCGCTACCTTAACTCTGCCATGTCTTCGACGCAAGGAATCACCACAAAGAAGGCTCCGACAGATTGCCTGTAGAGCACGAATGCGCCATGATGCACCAAATCAGCGATTCGATTCGTCTGAAAGCGAGGATTTCATGGTCAAACGATCCCACCTTCGTCATTTCTGGACCGCCGCCGGCGTTGTCACAGTGCTACTTTGTTCGTCTCCCGTCACTGCGCAATCCGGCGATGTACAGACCCCCAGGCTGGCTGATGGACGACCCGACCTGAACGGCATTTGGAATAATGTTGGCTCATCACATATACCGCTTGAATTGCCGGATGAGTTTGCTGGCCGGGTGCCGAGCCAAGAGGAAATTGATCAACTAGTACAGGCCCGCTCAGACCAACGTAAAGCCGCCACATGGGACGGTCACGAAAATAGTCGTGGCGTTGGGGCATACGGTAATTATTGGTTCGACTGGTTTTGGAAGGAGCCGGCCGCTATCGATGCGCCAGCATTGTTGATCGAACCTACCAACGGCAAGATGCCAGAAATGACCGAAAAGGCCAAGCAAAGCGTCGCCTATCACCGTGAACATCTGCACGACTCCTACTCAACGATGGAGACAGGCGACCGTTGTCTCTCAAGAGGCACCTACGGCATCATGATGCCAACGGCGTACAACAACGGCAAGATGTTCTTTCACACGCCAGACCACGTCGTTATCCTCAGCGAAATGATTCACAACGCCAGGGTGATCCCGATTAGCAGTGCGCCACATGTCAGTGACGGAATCACGCAATGGAATGGTGATCCGAGAGCACATTGGGACGACAATACCCTCGTAGTTGAATCGCGCAACTTTAAAGCGGTTGCAAACCAACGGGGCCCTGGTTCCCGAGCACCCCAGACGGAATCGCGTCATGTGGTTGAACGTTTCTCTTTGATCGACGCTGACACGCTTCACTACGAACTACACGTGAACGACCCGGAGACATATAGCGCACCGTGGACGGTAGCTTTCAACTACCGACGCGATAACGACTACCTCCAGTATGAGTATGCCTGTCACGAAGGCAATTACGCGGTTCCGAACTCTCTCAGTGGACAACGTGCACAAGAAAATAAGTAGGCAGGTCAAAACTATGATTGGTAAATATCGCTCACAAATTACGGCTGCCTCCGTAGCCGGTCTGCTCGTACTCGTCTCGTCGTTGGTACCGCAGGAAACTGCTGCGCAGAACTCCACGAACCCATATGCAATCGTCGAAGGGTGGGCAAAGCTGCCTGGCGGAAGGGTGATGGGAGCCGTCGGCAAAGCGAAGGTCGACCCCGACGGACGCCATATCTGGGCAGTTATCCGGTGCGATGCCGGGCCTGAACACTTCGGATCGGAGTGCGTTGATTCAGACCTAGATCCCGTCTTGAAATTCGATCCCGACGGCAACGTGGTCGAGTCCTTCGGTAGCGGAATGTTCATCTGGCCACACGGAATTGACGTTGATTCCGACGGCAACGTGTGGGTGACTGACGCCGTGGGTGATAACAGCATTCCCGCGGGCGACGACCGGGGTCATCACGTCATCAAGTTTAGTCCAACGGGCGAAGTGCTCATGACACTTGGCACGCCCGGAGAAGAGGGAAATGGCCCTAACCACTTCACGTCCCCGAGTGATGTGGCGGTCGCGTCCAACGGTGACGTATTCATTGCGGATGGCCACAATGCAAACGGAAACAACCGAGTGGTGAAATACAACAGCCGTGGCGAGTTCCTCCTGTCTTGGGGAGAAACTGGCTACGCCCCGGGACAGTTCCGTGCCCTACACGCTATCGCCTTTCATCCGGACGGCCGAGTGTTCGTAGGAGATCGCAGCAACAGCCGGATCCAGATCTTCGACCAAGAGGGAAACCACTCTGCCACCTGGACCC
>Ga0310344_10001727_pt1 | contig 16583 bp, 14 predicted proteins | sample HC15DNA20200_MG_FD_203801 | JGI IMG/M metagenome (GOLD analysis project Ga0310344, IMG submission 203801) | Marine microbial communities from station ALOHA, North Pacific Subtropical Gyre - HC15-DNA-20-200_MG | ecosystem: Environmental > Aquatic > Marine > Oceanic | place: Pacific Ocean: North... | reverse complement strand
TTTTAAGCATTCCATCTTGATGTATCCCTGATTCATGTGCAAAAGCATTTTTTCCAACAATTGCTTTATTAAATTGAACTGGAAAACCAGTTGCATTTGAAACAACTTTTGATGCTTTGCTTAATAATTTTGTATTAATTCCCGTTTTAAATGGCATAAGATCGTTTCTGGTTTTCATTGCCATTACAATTTCTTCAAGCGCTGCGTTGCCGGCTCTTTCTCCAATACCATTAATTGTACATTCAATTTGTCTTGCTCCAGCAGAAACTCCTGCTAAAGAATTCGCAACAGCTAAACCTAGGTCATTGTGACAGTGAGTTGATAGAATTGCTTTATCTATATTTGGAACTTTATTAATAAGCGCTTCGATTATTTTTTTGAATTCTGATGGAACTGAATATCCAACTGTATCAGGTATATTAATTGTTTTTGCTCCACATTTAATTGCTAGTTCAACAGTCTTGCACATGAAATCCATATCGGTTCTTGTTCCGTCCTCACATGACCACTCAACATCATCAGTAAATTTTCTTGCGTAGGTCACATGCTCTTTTATTGAATCAACAACATCTTCTGGAGATTTGTTTAATTTATGCTTCATATGAAGTGGGCTCGTAGAAATAAAAGTATGAATTCTAAATCTTTTAGATGATTTTAATGCTTCATAACATGCATCAATATCTTTTTTTGTATGTCTAGATAATCCGCAAGGAATTGAATTTTTTAAAACTTTACTGACTTCACTTACTGCTTCGAAATCACCAGGTGAAGCAATTGGAAATCCGGCCTCGATAATATCAACTCCAAGTTCATCAAAAACTCTGGAAATTTGAATTTTTTCTTCAAGACTCATTGATGCGCCTGGTGACTGCTCACCATCACGCATTGTTGTGTCAAATATATATACTCTATTTTTGTCCGACATATTGGTTTTTTTTTTACAAACAATAATACAATCTCAAAGCGAGAATGTAAAATAATTAGTGTTCAAAATTAAAAATTTTTATGAAAAATTAATTTTTATCACTATCAATAAGCTTCTTTTTACTAATCCAAGGCATAAGAGCTCTAAGCCCAGCTCCTACTTTCTCAACTGGATGCTCTGCCAGCTTTGCTCTAGTTTTTAAGAAATTTTTTTGACCATTCTTACATTCATCTATCCACTGTTTCGTAAACTTCCCTGATTGAATGTCATCTAAAACCTCTTTCATTCTTTTCTTTGTTTCTTCTTTGTTAATAATTTTAGGACCTGTAACATATTCGCCGTACTCTGCGGTATTTGAGATTGAATAATTCATATTGGCAATTCCACCTTCATATATTAAGTCTACAATCAACTTAACTTCATGAACAGTTTCAAAATATGCCATCTCTGGTTCGTATCCAGCTTCAACTAAAGTTTCATAGCCATTTTTTATTAATTCCACTAGTCCACCGCAAAGAACTGTTTGTTCACCAAATAAATCTGTTTCAACTTCATCTTTAAATGTAGTTTCAATAATTCCTGATCTTCCGCCACCAACTGCAGATGCGTAAGACATAGCAAGCTCTCTTGCTTTGCCAGAACCATTTTGATGTACCGCAAACAAACATGGGACTCCGCCGCCCTTTTCATATTCGCTTCTTACTAAATGTCCTGGACCTTTGGGTGCTACCATAAATACATCTAAATCTTTTCTTGCTTTAATTAAATCATAATGAATATTTAAACCGTGAGCAAAAGCTATTGATGTTCCTTCTCTTACTCTTTGTTCTATATGATTTTTATAAATTGCAGCTTGTAATTCATCTGGTGTTAAAACCATCACAACATCAGCCCACTCAGCTGCATCTGATAAGTTCATAACTTTTAATCCCTTTGATTCTGCTTTTGCTTTACTTGCAGAGCCATCTCTAAGAGCAACTACTACTTCTTTTACTCCGCTATCTCTCAAATTTAATGCGTGGGCATGTCCTTGGCTTCCATAGCCAAAAATTGCTATTTTCTTTTTTTTAATTAAATTTACATCAGTGTCTTTTTCATAAAACATTTTCATAAATTACCTTTATATTTATTTATATATTTCTGAACCCTTGGTCATGGCAACTACCCCGGTTCGTGATGCACTGGCCAAACCCAAAGGTTGTAATTTCTTAATTAATTCATCAATTTCTTTTTTTAATGCCGAAACTTCAAAAACAAAAGATTTACTTGTTTGATCAAGAACAGTAAATCTATATTTTTTACATATTCTTTTAGCTTTTTTTAACTTTGAGCTTGAAGAAACAACCTTTAATAATGCCATTTCTCTTAACAAGGTTTTTTTATTACGGGGAAAATTAGCAACCTTATGTACAGGAATAAGTTTATCAAGTTGAAGCTTAATTTGTTGAAGAACTTGGGGTGTACCTGAAGTTGAAATGGTTATTCGTGAAATATTCTTTTTCCTATCTACTTCAGCAACAGCCAAAGAATCAATATTATAACCTCTTCCAGAAAAAAGTCCTACCACTCTTGCAAGGACTCCAGCTTCATTATCAACCCAAGCAACTATAATGTGCTGTTCAATTTTTTCTTTCTTTGTAGCAAAACTATAAGCTGATTTAACCATTATACCAAAACCTTCCCTTCATCAGAAATTTCATCTTCTTGATCCTGTTCTCCTAATAACATTTCATTATGTGCTTTGCCTGACGGGATCATAGGATAACAGTTTTCTATTTTATCAACTACACAGTCAAAAATTACTGGTTTATTTACTGAAAGCATTTGTGCAATTTTTGAATCTAATTCACTTGGTTTGTCAGCTCTAATACCAACACAACCATATGCCTCAGCTAATTTTACAAAGTTTGGTAATGCAGCAGTATAGCTTTCTGAATAATTTTTCTCATGTAATAATTCTTGCCACTGCCTTACCATTCCCATGTATTGGTTGTTTAAAATAAATATTTTTATTGGTAAATTATATTGTACCGCTGTAGACATTTCTTGCATCGTCATTAAAACCGAAGCCTCTCCAGCTATATCTATAACTAATTTTCCAGGGTTAGCTACTTGCACGCCTATAGCAGCAGGCAGTCCATAACCCATGGTTCCCAAGCCTCCTGATGTCATCCATCTATTGGGTTTGCTAAATTTATAATGTTGTGCTGCCCACATTTGATGCTGCCCTACTTCTGTTGTTATAAAAGTATCTTGCGCTTTTGTTAGTTCATAAAGTCTTTGCACAGCAAATTGCGGTTTAATTACCTCTGCACTATTCACATAATTAAGAGAATTTTTTTTTCTCCACAATTCAATTTGACTCCACCAAGCTGATATATTTTCTTTGTTTGAATCTATAAAATTAGGATATTTTTTCTTGAAAGTTATAATTAATTTTTCTAGTACAATTTTAACATCCCCTATCAATGCAATATCTGCTTTGATGTTCTTGTTTATTGAAGATGGATCAATATCAATATGTATTTTTTTTGAACCTGGAGAAAATTCATCTATTTTACCAGTAATTCTATCATCAAAACGTGCTCCGATATTTATCATTAAGTCACAATCATGCATTGCATTATTAGCTTCATAAGTACCATGCATTCCTAGCATTCCTAAAAATTGTTGATCTTCACCTGGAAAAGCTCCGAGACCTTGTAAAGTTGAAGTAATTGGAAATCCTGTTAATGATACAAGTTCTCGTAATAACTTCGTTGCTTCCAATCCTGAATTGATAACTCCGCCGCCTGTATATAATATAGGTTTTTTAGATTTTTTAATTAAATTTACAGCTTCATCAATATTTTTATCTTGTCCATTAAAATAAGTTTTTTTTCTATTAATATTATTTTTATTTGTTTTTGGTTTAATATATTTACCTTTTTTAAATTGGATATCTTTCGGAATATCAACTAAAACTGGTCCTGGTCTACCTGAGGTAGCTACTTCAAAAGCTCTATGCAATGTAGATGACAATTTTGAAATATCTTTTACTAACCAATTGTGTTTCGTACACGGTCTCGTAATACCAGTTGTATCACATTCTTGAAAAGCGTCAGTTCCGATCAGATGCGTTGGAACTTGTCCAGTAATACAAACTAATGGGACCGAATCCATGTAAGCATCAGTTAAAGCAGTAACAGTATTGGTAGCTCCTGGACCTGAGGTCACTAGAAGTACACCGGGTTTACCAGTTGATCTGGCATATCCCTCTGCGGCATGGCCCGCTCCTTGTTCATGACGAACCAATATATGTTTTATTTTTTTATGATTTTTTAATTCATCATATATCGGCAAAACAGCTCCACCCGGGTAACCAAAAATATGTTCTACGCCTTGATCTTCAAGAACCCGAAATACCATTTCAGCGCCTGTCATTAAATTTCCCATAACTTATAATCTAACTGAGTTTATCTTGTGGTCAAGTTTTAGGATATTTTATTAATGGCTTTTTTAAACAAATCATTAATATTAGGAGAATAAATCATTTCCCAAGATCTCATGTGTCCTCTAGACCATGTATATTGCCTTTTAGCGTATTGTCTTGTTTTTTGAATAATCAATTCCTTTGTTTTTAGTAAAGTTGTTTTGTTATCTAAATAATCTCTAATTTCTTTAATCCCTATTATTTTGTTAGGAGAAAGATCTTTTTTGATTTTTAATTTATTAAATTTTTTTACCTCTTCAATCACTCCCTGCTTAAAAATTTTTTCAACTCTATTTTCTATTTTTTTATGGAGTTGTTCTTTGGGAACATTTATAAAAATTTTTCTAAAAACATTAGATTCAAAATTTAATTTTGTTTTTTGAGTAAACTGAAATAAAGACTTATTTGTAAATTTTTTTACCTCGTAAGCTCTGATTGATCTCTGAATATCATTTAAAAAAATGAATTTTTTAGATAAAGGATCTAATTTTATTAGGCTAGAATAAAAATTTTCTTGTCCCATTTTATTATGGAGTTTTCTAACCTTTTTTTTAATATTACTTGGTATTTCTGGAATTTCAGCTAAACCATCAGTTAAAGCCTTAAAATACAAACCGGTTCCTCCTACTACGATTGGTGTCTTGTCATTTTCCCATTGATCATGAATTTTTTTAATTACCAGTTTAAGCCAATGTCCAGTTGAAAATATTTTTTTTACTGAATTAAATCCATATAAATGATGTTTTGTTATCTTTCTATCTTGTGTTGATGGTTTTGAAGTCAATATTGAAATTTCTTTATAAATTTGCATGCTGTCTGCATTTATAATCTCGCCATTTAAATATTTTGCCAATTTTATTGCTAATTTAGATTTACCTGAAGCGGTAGGTCCTGCTAGTAGTACGACTTTTTTTTTATGAATCATTAAAAATAAAAACTAAAATCTATTTTATTTTAATTGTAATATAAGATCTCTGATTGCTTGAATTAAAAATTGCTAAATATAAAGTTTTTGCACCCTTTTTAATAACTTCTTTGACTAATTTATTAAATTGATTTGAGTTAACAATTTTTTTCTTTTGTAGCTCTACAATAATATCATTGGGAGACACAAACATGAGAGGGCTTCCATTAAATATTTCGTTTACAATAACCCCTGTTGTTTCTTTTGGTAATTTTCTATCTGAAATATCTTTTTTAGTTAAGTCTCTTACAGAAATTTTTAATTCATCAATTTTAACATATCTTTTTTTATCCTCTTCAACTTTTTTCTCTGCCTTAAATCCTTCTGAAGATTCTAATCTTCCAATTAAAACTTTTTTTGAAATCAATTTTTGATTTCTCCAGATCTTAAGAATTACTTTTTTTCCTACTTCGGTTTGGGCAACTAACTTTGGTAAACTTCTCATGGTCTTAACTTCTTTGTTGTCAAATTCCAAAATGATATCTCCTGCTATTATTCCGGCTTTATCGGCAGGACTTTTTTTAGAAACGCTGGCCACTAAAGCCCCTTTTGGTTTTTTTAATTTTTCTACTTCAGCTATTTCTTTTGTAACTTCTTGAATTCTAACACCCAGCCAACCTCTTTTTGTTTCACCAAATTTAATTAATTGATCTATTACTGTTGAAGCGGGATTTGAAGGTATTGCAAATCCTATACCTATAGAACCGGAAGATCCTGGAGCAATAATTGCTGTATTTATTCCAATTACTTCTCCTTGTAAATTAAAAAGAGGACCGCCAGAATTTCCTTGGTTAATGGATGCATCAGTTTGTATGAAATCATCATATCGAGTTAAACCTATATCTCTGTTCCTTGATGAAATAATTCCAGAGGTAACAGTTCCGCCAAAACCAAACGGATTACCAATTGCTACAACCCAATCACCGACTCTTGCTTTATCTGAATCTCCAAAACTAACGGGTATAAATTTTTTGTCAGACTTAATTTTTAATACCGCTAAATCCATATAAGGATCAGTACCAATAACCTTTGCCTTATATTCGGTAGAATCAATACTTACTATAATATCTTCAGCTCCTTGAATAACATGATTATTTGTAACAACAATTCCTTTTTTATCAATAATAAAGCCAGAACCCAAAGCTGTTGCTTTTCTTTCTGTAGGTTTATTAAATTCTTTAAACATATCTTCAAATGGGGATCCTGGAGGAAATTGAAATGGAAATTGATTTGATGTTGTCTTAACAGTTTGTGTGCTAGATATATTTACTACGGAAGGCATAAGTTTTTCTGCTAAATCAGCAAATGAATTAGGTATAATTTTTCCATATGTGGCAGATATTGGAAAACCAATCAAAATAAGAATTAAAGAAAAATTTATAATTTTTTTGTAAATTTTCATTAAAAATGCCTTTTAAAATACCAAATAATGAAAAAACCTATTAATGCAAATATAAAACCACCTGCTCTTAATTGAGTAGCTTCCATTTTTTCAATGGATTTGAGCATATTTTTCATTTTTGATGGAAATAAGGCGTATAAAATTCCTTCTATAAATAACAAAAGACCTATCGCAATGATGAGCTCCTGCATTGAATTATTTATTGTTTTTTAATGACTCCTGTGTCACCAAAAAATTTGAAGAAATCACTATCAGGAGATAAGATTAAAGAAGTATCTCCGCCAATTAAAGCTTTCTCGTAAGCTTGCATAGCTCTGTAAAAAGCAAAAAATTCTGGATCTTTGCCAAAGGCTTCAGCAAATATTCTGTTTCTTTGGCCATCTCCTTCACCTTTCATAATTTCAGATTGTTTTTTTGCATTGGCAAGAAGTACAGTAACTTCTTTATCAGCTGTAGAAGTAATGGTTACAGCCATCTCTGCACCTTTGGCTCTAAATTCTTTGGCTTCTCTTTCTCTTTCTGTTTGCATTCTTTTATATATAGCTTCACTGTTTGCTTGAGGAAGATCCGCTCTTTTAATTCTCACATCAATAATTTCTATTCCAAAATTCTCGGCTTCAGTGTTTACGCCTTCTTGAATAATAGCCATTTGTTTTGTTCTGTCTTCTGATAACAAAGTTGCTAAACTTTGCTTACCTAGAACACTTCTTATTCTTGAATTAATGATTGTTGATAATCTTGATCGAGCAACCCTCTCATCGCCTACCGAAATATAAAATTTTAGAGGGTCTACAATTTTAAATCTAGCATAAGCATCTACGATTAATCGTTTTTGATCTGAAGCAATTACCTCTTCTGGAGGAGCATCTAAATTTAAAATTCTACGATCTAAAAAAACAACATTTTGAATAAAAGGAATTTTAAATTGAAGACCCGGTTCTACAATTACTTTTTTTGGATCTCCAAATTGTAATACTATTGCTTGATTAATTTCTTTAACTACAAAAAGAGATAAATAAATTGCAAATCCTGCAACAACTATAACTGGAAGTAAAAATTTGTTTAATTTCATTAGTTGCTAGATCCTTTCTTTGATAACTCTGGTAAAGGTAAATAAGGGACTACACCTCCAGCTTTTCTGTCGATAATAACTTTATCTATATCAGCTAAAACCTTTTCCATAGTTTCAAGATACATTCTTTCCTGTGTTACTTGTTTTGCATTTGCGTACTCATTATATATAGCCACAAATCTACTTGCTTCACCTTCTGCTGCTGCAACTACTTGTTTTTTGTAAGCTTCTGCTTCTTGTAAAATTTTTGCAGCATCTCCACGTGCCCTAGGAATAACATCGTTTGCATATGCTTCCGCTTCATTCTTCGAACGTTCCATATCTGCTCTTGCAGCTTGGACGTCTCTAAAGGCATCAATTACTTGATCTGGAGGATCTGCTTTTTGTGTTTGAACTTGAGTAATTTGAATTCCCGATTCATATTCATCTAAAATACTTTGTATAATTTCTTGAACTTCAATTTCAATTGTAGATCTTCCTTTTGTTAAAATTGGTTGAAGCTTACTTTTTGCTATTACTTCTCTCATGGCTGTTTCTGATGCTGCCTTTACAGTTTCTATTGGACTCTGTATTCTAAATAAAAAATTACCAGCATCTTTAATTACCCAAAAAACTGAAAAATCAATGTTAACAATATTTTCATCTCCTGTTAGCATCAAGCTTTCTTCTGGCACATCGCCAATGCCTGAACTTCTTCCTGAATCGCTTGCGGCTCTAAACCCAACATCAATTCTATTTACTTTTGTAACTTTTGGAGTCAGTACAGTTTCTACTGGATAAGGAATATGATAATTCAAACCAGGCTGAGTTGTTGATACAAATTTTCCAAATCTTAAAACAACTCCTTGTTCGTCTGGTAACACTCTGTATAATCCACTAAAAGCCCAAATTACAATTAATAAAATAAGTCCAAAAATAATTGGTTTGCTTCCACCTGATTTTCCACCAGGTATAAAATTATTAATCAATTTTTGAATTTTTTCTATGACTTCATCAATATTAGGAGGTCTTGGTGCGCCTCTCCCTGATCCATTTCCTCCTCCTGGAGGAGATCCCCATGGACTACCGCCTTTAAAATCATTTCCATTTGCCATGACACTTTATATAGTGATTTTATTCATAAAAACAAGTTAAGATAGAAAAATGGAGAAAAAGACAGTTGGATTAAGTGGCTCTTTTAAAGGAAATATGGCTCCTAAAAGCTTTGTTAAAAATCAAATTAACGGTACAAAATTCACAATTGCAATATCCAGCGCAAAAGGAGGGGTGGGTAAATCCACTTTTGCCATGAATTTTGCGCTCGCTCTAAAATCACTTAATTCAAAGGTTGGAATTCTTGACGCAGATATATATGGACCATCTCTTCCTAAAATGATGTCAATAAATGAAAAGCCAAAAAGTGAAGATGGTAAAAATATGAAACCGATTGATCGGTATGGAATTCAATGTATGTCTATCGGTTTTTTAGTTGATGAAGAAACTCCAATGATATGGAGAGGACCAATGGTAACAAGTGCAATTAAAACTTTTACTCAAAAAGTTTTATGGAATAATTTAGATTTTATTATTGTAGATATGCCTCCAGGAACAGGTGATACACAATTAACTTTTGCACAAGAAATTAAGCTCGATGGTGTAATAATTATATCTACACCTCAAGAAATAGCTCTTTTGGATGTAAAGAGAGGAATTAAAATGTTTGATAAATTAAAAGTTCCAATATTAGGTCTTGTTGACAACATGAGTTTTTTTAAAACAAAAAGTGGAAACAGTTATAATATTTTTGGTGAAGGAGGAGTGGAAAAAACAGCTATTGAATATAAAAAAAAATTTCTTGGTAAAATACCTATTGATATTGATTTAAGAGTTGCTGCCGATAAGGGAATGCCGCTTGTTGAAAAAAACCCCGAGCATGAAATTTCAATAAAAATTATAGAAATAGCAAAAAAAGTTAAACAATCTTTTCTTTAAATCCAAAAGAATCCATCAATTCGTTCCATTCTCTTTTCGAGAGTTTTGATTCTTCAAGATCACATTTTTCTCCTTTTAACATTTTTTGTATTACAGTTTTACCTTTTGCGGAAATTTCCATACCACCTACTCTATAATCCATAAAAGCATCAAAAGTTATTGGAACCCATTTTTTTAAAGTATCAACCATTACATCGGCATAAGCTCTTATTTCATATTGAGCATGACCATCAGCGCGCAAAGATAAAAAATTTAAAAGATTTAATAGATCTGTCTTCCAATACCATTGGGTGTATGTGTTTAAAGTTAAATTCATCCTAGCTAATTCTCTTGCTAAACCTTTTTTATTTTCATCAATTGTGCTTCCATCATATTTTTCATTTAACATTATTTCATAATTTTCATATGTTCTTTCAGCATCTTTTTTTAAAATATCTAAAATACCATCCGCTTGCTTCCCGTTAATTACATCTCCTCTTCCCTGTCTATTGCTTGTTGACTGCGCAGCTAAGTTTTCTTTATTTGGAAGATAAAATTCTTTGTCTAAAATTGAATATCTTGCAGAATATTCATTTACGTTTGCCGTTCTATGTCTTATCCATTGTCTTGCTACAAAAATTGGCAATTTAACATGATATTTTATTTCACACATTTCAAAAGGAGTACTGTGCCTATGTCTCATTAAATATTTTATTAATCCGCTATCAGTTGAAACTTTTTTTGTCCCTTTTCCATATGAAACTCTAGCAGCTTGGACTATTGAACTGTCGTCTCCCATGTAATCAACGACTCTTACAAAACCATGGTCAAGAACAGGAATGGCATCATACAAAATTTTTTCTAACGCGGGAGAAACTACTCTTTTAGTAGAATTTTTTTGTAACTGTTGTTCGTTAATTTCTTTTTTTTGCTCTTTTGTTAATTTCATTTAAATAGATTTTTTTGAATCTTCTTTAATAGACATTATATTATTATTAATGTTAACAAAAAAGTCTAATTTGTTTCACTCTTATAAGTTGTAAATTTTAGGATTTGAGAAATGCTTTATTGGAATAAAAAAGGGAAATGTTTTTAGCAATATAATCCATATATTCATAAGTAATTTTTTCATTATTAGGCAAACAAATAATCTCATCCTCGTATTTTTGAGCATTAATATGCTGCTGCTTTTCTTTTTTGAAAATTTTTCCACAATTTTTGTAATAATAAAGTCTAGTTTCAATTCCTTTATTTAATAAAAATTTATTGAGTCTTTCACGATTCTTGACCAATATTGGAAAATCAACAAAATTTTGATAATTAAAATCTCGAATATCTAAAAGTTTTACATCTTTTATTTTAAATTTAAGGAATTTATTAAAATAATAAATATTCTTCATCTTTCTTTTCTGGTGATTTTTATTTCTTCTTTCAATGTCTGTTAATTGATAAAAAATTAGTTTTTTTGATAAGAATGGAATTTTAGTAAAATAATAATTTGGTAATTTTCTTATTTTAAACTTTAATACTGGATAAAACAATCTCAATACAAATTTTATCTTATGAATATAGACAAGTCTAATCATGCGAAAGAAAAATAGTCTATAGAGAAAAACAATAGATAAAGTTTTTAAAAGAAAAAAGATAAAAACTTGTTTTATCAAAATTATTTTTGGAAAATTTTTAAAATTCTCAATTTCTTCTCTACTGAATAAAGCAAAATCTTTGTTGTTTGATGTTGCTGCTCCACCATAAAGAGCTGATATGTTTTTCATTATGTTGAAACTATAAAGAGTAAAATCACCATGAATGCCAGAATATTTTTTTTTGTTTTTTAAAATCTTAAAATTATCAAAATAAATTGCATTATCTTCTATTAAAGAAATTTTTTTACTTTTACAAAATTTTTTTAGCTTTACTGATTGCTCGTAAGTATTAAACATGTTGGTTAACACAACTGCCACAGTTTTTTTATTTACTTTTCTTTTTAATTTTTTCATATCAAAAAAGCCGGTTTTGTAATCTAGATCACACAAAATAGTTTTAAAATTTAAGTTATTTGAAACATTAATCATTTCAGGCAAATTATAAGATGAAAAAATTATTTCATTTTTTTTTGGATATTGTTTTTTAAAAAATTTCAATACTAAGATCAGTGATACTCTACATTGGCTAGTAAATAAAATGTTACTTTTATTACTATTTTTTAATAATATCTGTTCTGTTTTATTTTCATACGTTTCTCGATAAGAAGTAGAAAAAATTGATTTAAAAAAATTTTTAATACTTAAATAAATATTAATTCTAAAAAATTTCATTAAATTTCTTTTGCAACCCTTCGGGCATTTGCCATTACTAAACCTAATGGATATTTATTTATTTTAAAATCAAAAACTGAACCATCTATTATATAAACATTTTTAAAATTTTTTAATTGACATAAATTATTAACAGATAATTTTTTATTTTTAGCCCCTATAGGTATGGTTCCAAAATAATGATAAGCACTTCCATGACCAGAGAAAAAGTTTTTATAAATTGGTAACACTAATTTTTCAGAACGTAATAAGTTAAAAATCTTTTTATGTTTTTTTTTTAAAACAGAAAATGTATTTTTATTTTTTGAATATAGGGATATATTTGAATCATTTTTTATTTTCATAAATACATTGCTATATTTTGAATCTAATAAAATATTTGAAAAAATCATATAATTTCTAAACAAATATAATAGAAATTTAAAAGGAAATAAAAATTTGTACATTTTCAAAGCTGTATTAATAATAAATTTATTTCCTGGTCTGAAATCTACTAAAAATGATTTTTGATGGGTATCATCTCTTATTTGCATTTGAGATGGCATAAAATCCATGTAATTTTCTATTTTATACTTAGAAAAAAATAAAGATAGCATTCTTGGATGCTCTTTAATTTTAATTTCTTTTTTAATCTTAAGCGAATCTATTATTAATTTAGTTGTAACCAAAGTACCACATCCAAATACTATCTTTTTGGCATAAAAAACTTTGGTCTTAGTTTTATTAGCGCAAATAATTTTAATTTTATTTTGCTTTAAAAAAATCTTTTTAACTACATAATTGTGGAATCTAATATTTTTTTTTCTTAAAAACTTATTGTAATAATTTTTAGCTGTAACCTTGTTTAAATTTTCTTTTATTGAATTAAGATCTACCTTTTTATTAGATGTGTTATTTTTTAATCTTTTGTTGTTAGATATAGCCAAAATTGGCTTTGTTACACTAAATTTTTTTATTTTTTTCTTATTTATTAAATTTGTGAAAGATTCATCTACCTTAAAGTCATTTTTGAAATTTTTTTGATTTAAGGTTATTTCACCAATAAGGCTTAATTTATTACATATTTCTAAAAATGATTTTTGTAACCTTTTATTATCTTTTTTTGCCAAACATTTAATATCATTTGAAATATTTTTATCAATTTGCAATCCCCAGTAATTTGACAACCCCCCAAATTCTAATGATCCCATTATATTTGTGTTTTTTTGTACTACAAAATCATTAAAAAAAAAATAATTTTTTATTTTTCCCAAATTATATCTCATTTGGGGAGGAAGATTTTTATCATTATACAAATGTGAATTTTTCGGAGTTTCTTCAATTTCTTGATGATAAAAATCAGGAGAAATAACATCTATTTTTCTATTCTTTTCAAGATAAGAATCAATAAATGATAAGCTGGATAAGCCACTTCCTATTACAACCAAATTGAAATTCATATAAAATATAACTAATATAAAAAGTTCATTTATATAACAAAATTTAGGTTAAATATGAAGAAACTAAAAAGGTTTCCAACAACAGATTATGACAAAATTCCTCAAAAGTACTATTTTCTATCTATTATAAAAAATATAATAAAAATAGCAGATTTAGAACATTCTGATCAAACCATTTTAGATTTTGGGTGCGGTAATAAAATTTTTAGCAAAATATTGAAAAACCAAAAAATAATTAATTATGATACAAAGCCTGAATTAACCGAATGTGAAAATTATGAGAACGTGCATTTTGATATTGTAATTTTTAATCATGTATTAATGTATCTTCATGCAAAAGAAATTGAAGAATTGTTAGAAAAAATTAAAGGTATTAACCCAAATTGTAAATTAATTTTGGGATTGGGAAAGCAAAATTTTTTTAGCAAAATTGCAATGTTTTTATCTTTGAATTTTAAAGCTCATGACGATACAAGATCTTCTTATAAAGAGCAGACTGATATTTTTTTTAAAAAAACAGAATTAATAAAAAAAAAATTAAATATATTTGGAATGACTGATGTTTATTATGGAAAATTTAAGTAAAATTAAAATATGCAAAAAATTTTAATTGAAAATTATATTAATTCAAAAAACCAATACCATTTATTATTTATATCAATACTGCTTATAAATTACTTTTTCCCATTAATAATTTTTGGGGATATTACATTATTTTATCACGACAAATTAGATAGTGAATTGGTTTACAATCAAATGCTTGGAAAAATTTATAGAGGAGATTTAGATAGTATTAATATTTTTTTATCCGGAAATATAAAAATTGAATATTTAAGAAGATTATTCCAACCTTACACATTACTATATGGAATTTTTAATTATGAATTAGCTTATTGGATATCAGATTTATTAGTTAAATTAACATCTTATTTTTCATTTTTTATACTAGCAAAAAAAATTAACAAAAATATATTTTTGTGTTCTCTAATCTCTTGTTTGTTTGCCTCTATTAATTTACCAACTTTAGAGGGTTTTGGCATAGCAATTTTCCCCTATTTAATTTATTTAATGATTTTTAAAAAAAAATTAAAATTAAAAAATTATTTAGTTGTAGTTTTGTTTGCTCTAAATTCTGATATTGTAATGACTTTAGTTGCAATATCTTTAATCCCTCTAATTTTATTTATAATAAATCAAAATGCTTTGAGAGATAATTTTTATAATATATTAAAAATATTATTAATATTTACTTTTTTTATGTTTTTGGCTAACTCAAATTTAATATTTGCTCAACTTTATAGCGAGCCATTTCATAGAGAAGAATTTTCTAGAGAGCACGCTGGTATTTTATATAATATTTATGAATTAATTTTTTCTTTATTTAAAATACCGTCAGAATTAAGCTGGACTTTATTTTATAGATTGCCTTTTTTTATTTTCTTACTTCCATTAATTATATTAAGTTTTTTCTCTAAAAATAAAACTACCTATCTAATTTTAGCTTTGCTTTTATCTCTACATATATTCCTTTTTTTATTAAATACAGAATTTATAATTAATTTTAGAAACAACTCTCAAGGTCTATTTAAAACATTTCAAATTGAATATGTAAAAACAATATTTCCATTTCTTTATGTTTTATTATTCTTATTTGTCACTATTGATGATATTAAATTTAAAAAAATTCTTATTTATTGTGGATTGTTTTCTGTGTTACTTTTTCAAATTAACTCATCGCTTGTTCCAATTGGAAAAAAATTTTTTATGAACTCAAATAAAGAATACAAAAATATATATACTTTCAAAGGTTATTATTCTTATGATGAATATTTAGAAATAAAAAATATTGTAAAAGATCAAAGAGTTCTTTCCGTGGGAATTGACCCAATGATAGCAAATGTTAACGATATTAAGAGTATTGATGGTTATCACGGTATATACCCTTTAAGATACAAGTCACAATTTAGAAAGGTTATAGAAAAAGAGCTTGAAAATAATGAAAAAATCAAAAAATACTACGATAAATGGGGAAGTAGAGTTTATGCTTTTGTAAGCAATTCAGAAAATGTTCAAATAAATTTTAAAGAAGCAAAAAAAATTGGGGCAGAATACGTAATATCAAAATTTGAATTAAATTCTGATGAACTAATTTTAAGGTGTGTAGAGTGCAGGAATAGTCTTTTCTTATACCAAATACGCTGAGCACTTTATAAAATCTACTATTTTGTATATAATGTAATCGTTGGTTTTCCAACTATAACGATAAACGAATTTCGTAATAAACATTGCGGACGTGGGGGCAGTACCCACCACCTCCACCATTTACAATTTATGGGGGTGAACTAGAATCGACGAGTGTCTAAAAGCTATTCTTTCGTTCGAGACGGTTCCGACGTAACGGGCCATTTATAATTGCAAATGATAAATTTGCTCTCGCTGCTTAAATTTATTTAAGAAAGCGCGGTTTGGGGCACCGGGCAACAGAACGCCCCTTAAAAAAAGGAGATATTGATGAGTGGATTAGAAATATTAGCAGTAGTTGCTGTTGTATATTATTTTATGAATAATTAAAAACTACGGGGTTTGGGGCACCTGACAACAGAACGCCCCTTGCCAAAGGTCTCCGTTGTCCCTACTCATTATCCAAAAGGAAAGTTCAATGAAGTCCTCAATGAAGTTGAGAAACAAGATTTAACCGTTATACGCGCAAATGCGTCTATAACGGAGAGCAGAGTTTAGTTATTTAAAAAGAATGGTTCTTTTAGTAAAGAATTATCAAATTTCTTGTTATTCAAATTAATTTCTTTTTTAAAATACTCTTTCACTATCTCTTCATTAAATTCATTCTTTTTTGAATATCTAATTTCTTTACTTTTATCCTGAATGACAGGATTGATTTTAAATATAGAATTATCTTTAATTCTTTCAGCAATGGAATGGAATGCCGATTTAATAGTGGACATAGTATATTCAAAAGGATTAGTTTTTATATTTGACATAGCATGGTACAGCATTGGACCACTATCCAATCCTTTAGATAG
>Ga0310344_10001726_pt1 | contig 16585 bp, 15 predicted proteins | sample HC15DNA20200_MG_FD_203801 | JGI IMG/M metagenome (GOLD analysis project Ga0310344, IMG submission 203801) | Marine microbial communities from station ALOHA, North Pacific Subtropical Gyre - HC15-DNA-20-200_MG | ecosystem: Environmental > Aquatic > Marine > Oceanic | place: Pacific Ocean: North... | reverse complement strand
CCACCATGTACGTGGTGAGCAGCTTCTGCTGCCTTGAAGTAACCGTTGCTTGATACAACCTTAGCCATCGAAATAGCCTGAGATGCATCTTCTTTCCCAGCATCGACCTTCCAAAGTCCTTCAAAGGTCGTCCATCGAGCTGATTGCTCAATATTAACACCCATGATTAACCAGTCTTGTACGCGCTGGAACGTTCCAATCGGAACTCCGAACTGTACCCGGTTTTGGCTATACTCAACAGCCATTTCAAGCACCGTACGGCAACCACCAACCATATACGCGGATAGAACGCCTGTAGCTTTATCAAGCACACTATCCAGCACTGGCCAGATACCATTTACAGGACCAATAACATCCGATGCCTTGACGCCATCAAATGTCACTTCGTTCATCTTGTCACCCAACCATCCACTTTGTGTTCGGATAGAAAGGCCCGGTGCGTCCTTGTCAACCAAAAATGCGGTCAATCCATGTTCTTGACCACCTTGGGTTCGCCCAATAACTAAGATTTGGTCAGCAATATGCGCATCCGGCACAAACAGCTTCGTTCCATCTAAAGTGTAATTTCCTGCTTCACCACGAGCGGTCAACTGTACTCGCTCGGGTCCCCAACCGTAGTCAGGCTCGGTGAACGCAAATGCTAGTGTTTGCTCTCCATTCGCGATCGCCGGAAGTAAATTTTTCTTCTGATCATCTGAGCCAGCTCCCTCAATCGTCAGGGCACTTAGTACAGCAGATGACAAGTGAGGGCTCGGAGCCAAAGCTGCCCCAAGTTCCTCATACAAAACACCAAGAGTCTGTAAATCTGCGCCTGCTCCTCCATATTCCTCTGGAATGATTAGGCCAGTCCATCCGAGATCGGCCATTTGCTTCCATATATCAGGTGCAAATCCATCCTCAGATTCAAAAAGCTCTCGTACACGTGTCTTCGGCAACTCTGCATTCAAGAATTCAACTGCAGAGTCCTTAAGCATTGTCTGTTCTTCACTTAAACCTAGATCCATTATTGCTCCTCTCGATCGTCATATTCCGTGGCATCCCACCATGCCACACCATCAGAGCGACAATCGCCCTATTTCAACCATCGCAACGCAGATTTAGCTCTTCGCTGTAGATGGAGTCGGCGCTGCTCGCTCACGTGTTCGGCTTACACCAATCCGGCGGGCAATAATCACCTTCTGAACCTCAATGGTTCCACCTGGGTGCGCGCCAACCAGACTTTCACGCTGATGTGTCTCTAATGCCCCACCAAAAGGTGCCTTAGGATCATCTTGATTAAGCAGTGGTGTCAATCCCAAAACCTCGCGAATCGCGTCAGCAGTTCGTAATGCTGATTCTTTTCGCCATAGTGAATTCTGGGATCCGTGATAACTCATTTCTTGTTTCGCTTCGTACATCCAATAATTCCGCAGGCCGATCAGCCTGAGGATTTGGTTATCGATGTACGCATCCATAAGCGTATGGACGAGATGGGGATGTTGGCCAGCACCTGTGTCGCGCGCAAGCTGAAGCATTTGCTCAACCGCATGATTCCGAGGAACTAGCTGCCCGCCTCCACCATGTTCTAATTCAAGTGTCGTTTGGGCGACTTGCCATCCCTGGGTCTCACCACCAAACAAACGATCATTACCTACTCGAACATTGTCCAGATAAATTTGCTGTTTCCCTTGACCAGACAACAAGTCCATCGTCTGGGTTGTCACTCCTGGAGCGTCACCTGGAATGATGAAGTATCCCATATTCCGATGACGAGGAGCGTCGGGGTCGGTGATTGCCAACGTGAACATCTCATCGAATTCTTCGTGAACGTCTCCATTGTCATCATCCCCAAGTTTGTACCCAAACTTACTGCCATTGAATACCTTTTCCCCATTGATGAGCCAATCGTCACCATCTTTGGTGGCCCGGGTTCGCAAAGAGGCGAGGTCGGAACCTGCTCCCGGCTCGGTAAACAACTGCCACAAAGCGATTTCGCCTTGTAAAGTTGGACGCAAAAATTGTTGCTTCTGGTCTTCGGTGCCCCAAACAGCTGCCGCCGCAGGGAACAGCGCACTTGCATCCGTGCCAGGCACGTCTGCTTTTTCCAATTCTTCTTTTATGATGATATCGTGATCACCAGTTAGACCACCGCCACCATACTCAGTTGGCCAAGTTGGATAAAGCCAACCTTTGGCACCTAATTGCTTTCGAAAATCCTTGATCCACAAAAACGTTTCCCGATCAGTGTGTGCGTTGTCTAATGGGTTTGTAATACCCTCTGGCACATTTTCATTTAACCAGTCGCGCACTTCAGTCCGGAAGACTTCTTGCTCAGATGAATATCGATATTCGAAATCCATTTGCCCCCCCTTCTTCGCCTTTTTCTCTTACCTAACTAACTACCGCACTATCCTCAGTCAATTTCATAGATGAAATCGACTCCTCTACAACACGTGGATACTAGCCCAACAGCGGTCAGCCGTCAATACCTATGACGATTTTTGCCTTACAAAAAAACGAGCCGCAACCTATTGATTGCGACTCGTCCGTTTTTCAGCCTGTAAAACTGCCCCGTTTTCACGGGGAGCGTTTTATTAGCTCGTGATCTTTGCTGTCGAAGGCGTTGGTGCTGCACGCTCCTTGGTTCGGCTTACACCGATTCGTCGCGCGATGATCACCTTCTGCACCTCAATGGTTCCACCTGGGTGGGCACCCACCAAGCTGCTTCGCTGGAAGTACTCAAGCTCACCCTTCGAGCCAGCCTCTTCAGGCTCTCCCTCAGCAAGAAGTGTCTTCAATCCGGCAACCTCGCGAATATCGTCTGCTACGCGAATGTTACCTTCTTTTCGCCACAGGGAATTCTGTGAGCCATGATAGCTCATCTCTTGCTTGGCTTCATACATCCAGTGATTTCGAGTCCCGATAAGGCGCAGGATTTCAGTATCAATGAACGCATCGACTGCTGCATGCTGGGTATGCTCATCAGCGGCATCTTCAGCTTTGACCCAGTCAAGGAAGTTACCAATAATTCTGTTCTTTGGAGGAAGGTCACCGCGACCACCGTGCTCGTGCTCGAGTGTGGTCTGCGCAACCTGCCACCCTTGGCCTGCTCCACCAATCAAGCGATCTTCGCCAATTCGAACGTCATCCATATAGACTTGGTTCTGGCCATTACCGCCCAATAGACCTTGTGGCTGCAAAGTGACTCCATCGTCAGCTGTTGGAACAAGGAAGTAACCCATGTTCCGGTGACGTGGTGCATCAGGGTCTGTGATTGCAAGTGTGAACAAATAATCTGGGGTACGAGGTCGACCTTGACCATGAGATCCACTGACAAAAACCTTCTCACCAGTGATTACCCACTCGTCTCCGTCTTTCTTCGCCCTTGTTCGTAGTGAAGCAAGATCTGAACCAGAATTCGGCTCTGTGAAGTTCTGGTAGGAGATTAATTCTCCAGTCAAACGACCACGGAGATACTTCTGCTTCTGCTCCTCTGTCCCCCAAACCGCAAGTGCGGGTAGGTCTAGTGTATTACCCGGGGTCATCGGCACATCTCGCTCCTCGAGCGCAGACGTAATAACGATTGTCTCCTCTGGGGACAATCCGCCACCGCCGTACTCCGTCGGGTAGTCGGGATGCAACCATCCCTTAGCTCCGAGCTTCTTAGTGAACTCGCGCGCCCAGTCAAACAGGTCCGCTGGCAGCTCTTCTGCGCCAACCTTCCGCTTGTCAGCAGGTACGTTCTCGTCGAGCCACTGTTCCACTTCAGCTTTGAAAGCAAGCTGCTCTGGACTATACGTGTACTCAAAATCCATTTGCTTCCCCCTTTTCCCCGAAGACGTTGCCTTATCATGCCCTCAGGAACTCTTCTATTTCTTTTTCTTACCTTAACTCTATATAAAAACCCGACTGGCTTCGAGAAAGCCAGGCAACCTGCCTACTCTCAGCCGGTGCTGGAATGATAACCCGAAGGATCATTCACGTCAACCCCTATGTTTGGCGCCCTTTTCACCCTGAATAGATATGCCCATGTAATTCAAGCATAATCACCCGACTGGACATGTTGGAGTGTGGGCAACTAAATATAGTTGTTTATTTATAACAAAAGAGATGAGATTTGTCAAATATATAATACACCAGGCCGCATGTTAGCCGCATTGAGTCGTCAATCATACTTCAGGGTGATTTTGCTTCGCTGTCCGGCAGTTAGGTTCAGCATCGCAAACAACATTGCAATATATTTTCCACCTAGCCCATAGGCGCCCATAATGTTATTCTTTTGACCAATTCACGATTTAACTTTGCACTTACCTTCACACATGGAGTAGAGATGCCTGTAAGCCAGGATTCGTTTCGACAAGCCCTTGGTCGTTTTGTGACCGGTGTGGCAGTGGTAACCAGCCGATACGAAAACGAAGTTCATGGCACAACGATGAATGCTTTTTGCTCAGTTTCCCTAAATCCACCGCTAGCGCTAGTCAGCGTTGATAAAGAAGCAGACAGCCATAATTTGATCGCTTCCGGCGGCATTTTTGCAGTAAATATACTCGCAGATGACCAGGAGCATTTGTCTGTCACTCTATCTCAAAAAGGGACCACTGAACTGGACGCCGCGCATCGGTTAACAGGAATTGAGTACACAACACGAAAAACAGGTGCCCCGATTCTCTACGGTATTCACGCATTTTTAGATTGCAAGGTTATAAACGCGATAGATGCAGGAGACCACACCATTTACATCGGGCAAATTGAAGATACTGGATGGGGGGAAGACACTCTTCCACTTCTTTACCACCGAGGAGAATATGGTCACCTCGATCTCCACGATCACTAAACTAAATAGACCCTTGAATGATGGGGAACAAACCCGCGACTGGAAATATGATGGGGCGACTCCCTTTATTTGAAGGAAATCGCCCCATTCGTTTAAACGAACCTAGTCAAACTCAGAAGATTAACTGGCAAAAAATTCCCGAAGTATCTGAACAGTGCCCTCCATATTCTCGCCGTGGAGTCCATGACCTGCTCCAGGAACTTCAATCAAAGAGCCATTGCCATCAGGCATCTTGGCAACCATTTCTTCAGCCATCTCGCGATTTAGAACTGTGCTGACTTCGCCACGTAATACCAAAGTCTTGCAGGAAATCTTACTCACGCTATCCCACAGAAACTCCCCTTCCTTCAATGCAGCACGACCATTTAGCCACTGAATTTCAGGATCTGTTTTGGGAATCAAAATGCCATCCCAATTCGTTCGATAGGTATTTTTCACGAGATCCCACAACTCATCGTCAGCCAATGTTTCATCTGCTTGACGGTGCCAATCGAATGCCTGTTCTGGACTAAAAAACCCTTTTGGGCGCTCAGTAGCGGCACCCGAAGCTTGGCGTTTTGCTGCAGTCTCGCGCCCTTCGGGCGACAAGTCTGGCATCGGGCCATAATCCCCTAGAACAAGGTGCTCGACGTATTCACCAAAGTACGCTCCAACCGGCATACCATAGCGAGAGCCTTGAGAATGCCCGTAGTAATCGAATGGATACAAGCCAGTTGCCTTTGCAAATTCACCTACATCGGCCGCATCTTGTTGAACCGAGTAACCGTCTTGAGACCAATCGCTATCACCGCATCCACGTGCATCCATCGCCACAACGTGGTGTGTCTCGGCAAAGTGTGGGGCAAGCTTGTCCCAGGTATGCGCGTTGCCTCCAAGGCCATGCAAGAGTATCAAAGGCCGTTTCGTACGATCTCCACCGTAGTCTAAGTAATGAATTCGCAGCCCATTCACTGTTACCCACTTATCTTCTGGGTAGTATGGATTTGTCATGTTTGTGACTCCTAAAGTTTCACCAACAACGCCGACAGTAGAAACGTCAGCATCTGTGAAATTAAATTTTGTGTTTTTTAACTTGCAAGAAATTCTCGGAGGATTTCCAAAGCACCCTCCATGTTCTCACCATGTAAACCGTGCCCTGCCTTGGGAACCTCGCGCATAATTCCATTTCCGTTAGGAATGGCCTCAGCCATCTTCTCCGCTTGTTCCTTGTCGAGAACAGTACTGATCTCGCCACGCAAAACCAACGTTTTACACGAAATATTTTTGACCGAATGCCACATGAAATCACCCTCTTTAAGAGCAGTGCGGCCATTTTGCCACCACATTTCGGGATCTGTTTTGGGTATTAAAATCCCATCCCAGTTTGTGCGGTATAGATTTTCAACCGCAGCCCAAATTTCACCGTCACTCGAGCCAGCTCGCGGATCATTTTCTTTGTGCCAGTCAAAAGCCTGTTGTGGGCTGAAAAATCCCTTGGGTTTTTCCACCCTCGGACCGCCCGCGAGGCGTTTTGCTGCAGTCTCGCGCCCTGCCGGCGATGGGTCAGGCAAAGGTCCGTAGTCGCCTAGAACTAGATGATCTACGTATTGACCATAAAACGCACCTACAGGCATCCCTATACGGGATCCTTGCGATGATCCGTAGTAATCAAATGGGTACAAGCCAGTAACTTCAGCAAATTTTCCGATATCTGCCGCAAAAGCTTGAGCAGAGTAGCCGCCCTCTTTGACCCAATCGCTGTCACCACAGCCACGTTCATCGATCGCTATCACGTGGTGAGTTTCCATAAAGTGTGGAGCTAATTCATCAAAACTATGAGCGTGACCACCAATGCCATGCAGCATATAAAATGGTTTCTTCGTTCTGTCTCCGCCCCAATCCAAATAATGAATTCGGTTGCCATTGACTTCGACGAACTTATCTTCCGGTAATATAGGTGCTGTCGTCATATCCGCCTCCTTTTATTCAAACCCTCTCTTAATGCTCTTCCTTCACTAAATGCGAGGATAGGGCAGCAAAAATAAAATATCAAGTCAGTCCGTATATCCTAGCTATCAACCGTCAGCAAATTACGATTTCGCAAACTCATTGCCTCCGCGAAGTTGGTCAGAGGGGTAAATTGCTTTGACGGACCATTTCCTATAGATTTCGCGTTCGAGACTATGACCTTTTTAGCTGTCGCCCCACTGGCCGCGATCTCGCAAAAACAACATTTTTTTAACTAATACCTCAAATATGTCCCCAATGCCTTGACAGTAGTGACCCATGTCATTAGACTGGCGAAGCGCTTTCTCATAAGCGATGGCGCGGTTTTCTGTACTTTAACAACTGCATAGTGGATTGAAAGGGCTCAAACGTTAAATTCGAAATAAATGGCGAGTTTGATCTTGGCTCAGGACGAACGTTGGCGGCGTGCTTTATGCATGCAAGTCGAACGATCTCGCAGCTTCGGCTGCAATGAGATAGTGGCGAACGGCTGAGTAACACGTAAGCAACCTGCCCTTCGGTGGGGGACAACTCCGGGAAACTGGAGCTAATACCGCATAATATGGCTTCTCGTATGGGATGTCATCAAAGCCTTCGGGCGCCGTTGGAGGGGCTTGCGGCCTATCAGCTTGTTGGTGGGGTAACGGCCTACCAAGGCGACGACGGGTAGCTGGTCTGAGAGGATGATCAGTCAGAGGGGGACTGCGACACGGCCCCCACTCCTACGGGAGGCAGCAGCAAGGAATCTTGCGCAATGGGCGAAAGCCTGACGCAGCGACGCCGCGTGGAGGATGAAGGCCCTAGGGTTGTAAACTCCTTTTCTGGGAGAAGAAGTTCTGACGGTATCCCAGGAATAAGCTCCGGCTAACTACGTGCCAGCAGCCGCGGTAATACGTAGGGAGCGAACGTTGTCCGAATTTACTGGGCGTAAAGGGCGTGTAGGCGGCCTAACAAGTCTTCTGTGAAATCTCACCGCTTAACGGGGAGGGGCCAGGGGAAACTGTTGGGCTTGAGGGCAGTAGAGGAAAGCGGAATTCCCGGTGTAGTGGTGAAATGCGTAGATATCGGGAGGAACACCAGTGGCGAAGGCGGCTTTCTGGGCTGTACCTGACGCTAAGGCGCGAAAGCGTGGGTAGCGAACCGGATTAGATACCCGGGTAGTCCACGCCGTAAACGATGGATACTAGGTATGGGGGGTATCGACCCCCTCTGTGCCGGAGTTAACGCGTTAAGTATCCCGCCTGGGGAGTACGGCCGCAAGGCTAAAACTCAAAAGAATTGACGGGGGCCCGCACAAGCAGCGGAGCGTGTGGTTTAATTCGATGCTAAGCGAAGAACCTCACCTGGACTTGACATGATTGAAGTAGAAACCCGAAAGGGCAACGACCTGTAAAGTCAGGAACAACCACAGTTGTTGCATGGCTGTCGTCAGCTCGTGCCGTGAGGTGTTGGGTTAAGTCCCGCAACGAGCGCAACCCCTGTCGTCAGTTACATTTCTCTGGCGAGACTGCACTGTAAAACGGTGAGGAAGGTGGGGATGACGTCAAGTCGGCATGGCACTTACGTCCAGGGCTACACACACGCTACAATGGGCAGTACAAAGGGCAGCCAAGGCGCGAGCCGGAGCGAATCCCATCAAAACTGTCCCCAGTTCAGATTGCAGGCTGCAACTCGCCTGCATGAAGTAGGAGCTGCTAGTAACCGCATATCAGCATGTTGCGGTGAATACGTTCCCGGGCCTTGTACACACCGCCCGTCACGTCATGAAAGTTGGTTACGCCTGAAGTCGCTAAGCTAACCTTAGGGAGGCAGGTGCCGAGGGCGAGACCAGCGATTGGGACGAAGTCGTAACAAGGTAGCCGTACCGGAAGGTGCGGCTGGATCACCTCCTTTCTAGGGAGTCTCAAAAATGGGTATTTCATAACGATATTCCCAACGAGATCCTAGGTCGATCAGTGTGTGCTCTTTCTGATTTTTCTTGGCTGTGAGGCATGAGCCCTACTTTGTAGGGTGTAGCCGCCCAGGAAATCTTGGGGGAGATAAAACGTGCACTGCTTGATTTCCTTTCTTTCCACTATCCAGATGTTAAAGTCTTTAAGAGGCTCTTCGAATACCGAGGAGCTTTTTTTGTAGGTTTCCCACAGGCTTTTTGGTAAACCACAACATCAACGCAGATATTTAAGCGCGAGCAAGACACAGGATTTATCAATGGAGCAAACAGCGACAAACAGCGCGAGCCAAACGACACCACAAAGCAGATCCTGGGCCATGATGCTAGGACTTGCTCTTGGTCATGCTTTAAAACATTTCTATCAACAGGCTTTCCTGCTACTCATCCCCTCTTTTAAAGAAGCAATGCTATTGAGTGACGTTCAAGTGGGATTGTTTGGGACAGCTCGCACAGTTTGCAGCGCAATCATGAATATTCCTGCCGGCATTATCGCTGACATGTGGCGAGGCAAAGTTGGAATCATTCTTGCAACAAGCCTCACGAGCCTTGCACTCGGCTATCTCATTATCGGCACTTCCCAGTATTACTGGCTAGTTCTCGTCGGAGTAGGAGTAACCGGATTAGGAACATCACTCTGGCATGCACCGGCCTTTGGTACCTTGGGTGCAATGTACCCAGAGAAACGTGCCACCGCATTAGCGATCCACCGAATGGGTGGATCAGTCGGAGATAGCATATCTCCCATCGTTATTGGCCTAGCTCTGGGAGGACTCGTTTTCGCTGGCTTCGAATGGGGCGGCTTGAACTGGAGAACCCTGTCATTAATTTTGGTTGTCCCCGCGGTATTAAGTGCTATAGCGGTTTTGATCTTCTACGGAAGGGCAATTGGAGAAGAAGGCACCAACGAAGCCCAGGATTTTGTTAATTACATACGATCAGCGAAGGGGCTTCTCGTTAACAACACTGTAGTCAGCATGGTGGCATTGACGAGCGTGCGCGCCATGGCGCATAACAGTCTCGCAATATTTCTCATCGTTTATATGGACGAAGATTTGGGTTTCAGTGTCCTTAAGATTGGCTACCACATGGCATTACTAACGCTTCTTGGTGTCGCCTCAGCGCCCGTGATTGGATGGACCTCCGACAAGTTTGGTACGCGACCGGTTATCGCTGTATCGCTCTTCGCGATTTCTATCCTTATATTAGGTTTGATCATCTTCGGTGACGGGGGATCGCTTGTCGTCATATTGGCGTTACTCGGTGTTTTCTTATATACCGTAAATCCGGTCATGCTCGCGGCAGCCATCGACGGCGCGCCCCGTGGAACAGAAGCATCGGTGACCGCCCTCATGTTCACAGGGCCATCGATCTTTGGTGCGATATCACCGGTTATTGCAGGATACTTACGAACCATTTTTGGAATGGACGCAGTATTCATGTTTGCAGGAGGCATCGTCGGGATCGTTGCGCTCTTTTCACTTGTCGCACCGATGAAGAAAATGCAGTAACGTCTATGGATTCAAAATGATCTTCCCATAGAACTCACGACTCTCCATCAGTGCATGGGCATCCTGAACAGCGGATAGTGGAAACGATTGAAACACCACGCCCTTTAGCTTTTTCTGCTCAACCAATTTCATGATGGTTGCAAACTCAGCATTGCGCCAACCGCCAATACCCATAATACTCAATCCACGCGTAAATACCTGCCCAAGATGGATTTCACCACGATAGCCTGATGTGACACCACAAACGACGTAACGACCAAGGCGCCTCAAGCTATTAAAACTTCCAGGCCATGTATCGATACCGACATTATCAATAATGACATCAACGCCTTCCCCTTCTGTCAAAGCAAGGACCATCTCAGAAAAGTCAGTCTCGTTATAATTGATTCCGAAATCCGCTCCCCATTCCTCTTGTGCCTTCTCAAGCTTCCAATCCGAGCCTGCCGTCACAAAGGTACGACACCCAAACAGCCGCGCAATCTGGATAGCGGCGCTACCCACACCACTGCCAGCAGCGTGGACAAGGACATCTTCACCAAACTGGATCTCTGCCCGTGACACAAGCATGCGCCAGGCAGTTTTAAAAGCTAAAGGGATCGATGCAGCTTCATCGAAAGAGAGCCAATCTGGAATCTTGTAAACGTTACGCGCCGGGACACGGGCCATTTCAGCATAGCCACCGTCAAGCCCTGTTCCCATACTCAACGTATTAAGACACCTCTCGTCTTGGCCCAGAACACAAAAGTCACAGTAACCACAACGAATCACTGGATCAATGACAACACGATCGCCGACGTTGCAGCTTTCCAGGGCTTCGACACCGACCTCAACAATCTCCCCAGCCATATCAAGACCAGGTATACGAGGGAACGCGACGCGGACACGATTTTCTCCACTGCGAACATTCAGATCTAAACGATTCAGTGCCGCGGAATGAATACGCACCAACACTTCATCTTGTCCAAAGGTTGGATCAGGGCGCTCTCCATATTGAAGCACCTCTAAACCGCCTTGTTCCTCGATATAGACCGCTTTCATAACGCACCCTTTCTGCGAAGGTTATGTTCCAAACCCTTGCCCAGAAACTAATCGAGCCGCTAATTTAACTGCCGCTATCATACCAGTTGCGTCGGCAATCCCTTGCCCCGCAATATCGAAAGCAGTGCCATGATCAACCGATGTTCGTGTGAAAGGCATCCCCAGGTTCAGACTCACGCTACCTTCAAAATCATGCATTTTGATAGGGATATGTCCTTGATCATGATAATGGACGAGGATAGCATCCCACCGACCATCACGCGCCTGCGGAAACATTGAGTCCACAGGAAACGGACCATGAGCATCAATCCCTTCCTTCTGAGCCTCTTCGATCGCAGGTGAAATAGCCGTCGCTTCCTCATTCCCAATAAGCCCATCATCACCCCCATGGGGATTGAGTGCTGCAACACCTATTTTGGGTCCATCAAGGCCCCATTCATGAAATTGCTTGTGAGTAAGACGCAGGCGTGCCAAAACTCGGTCAAATGTCACTTGTTCCGCAGCCCGCCCTAAAGGAACATGCGTAGACAAATGAACGACCCGGTAGGGCCCTGCCGCTAGCATCGTCGCCGTATCATTCACGCCAGACATCCGTGTATAGATTTCAAGATGTCCAATATCCTCAATGCCTGCTCGTGACAAAGCAGTTTTGTTCATTGGAGCCGTTGCTAACGCATCCACTTTGCGGTCGAGCGCTAATTGAGCTGCTTCAACTGCATACGCATAAGCGGCACGCCCCGCATCAGGATTAAGTTCACCGACTGCCAAATCCAAGACATTCTCTGAGCCGGTTTCCCACACAAACGTAACGTGTGATGATGGCTGCACAGACTGAATGTCACCTGTTACAGACTGAATTGACAAACCCAATCGCAAATTGTGTGCTTCACGACGCAACAACTCCGATCGCCCAATCACCACAGGCCGACAGTACGTATAGATTTCTGGTTCGACCAAAGTCTTCGCAACGACTTCAGGGCCAATCCCAACGGGATCTCCAACCGTGATACCGATCAGTGGTTTCGTAACCATCTCTGACATTAATTTTTCACCTTCAATCTTTAAACTCGTCTCTCAATGATTCTTGAAAGATGGGATCCTTTCACCAGCACGGATCGGAACATCCACATGGTTTTCATCTGGGGGAATAGGACAACTCCAGTTCTGGTTGTATGCGCAATAAGGGTTGTACGCTAGGTTAAAGTCAATACGAATCCTGTCTTCCCCAATGATTTCGGGTTCAAGATAGCGTCCAGATTCATAAGTCTCAACGGCGGCAGTGCCATCAACAAACGGCAGGAACAGCATCCCCATTTGCAAATCTCGATACAACGTCAAAGATGCTTCCTCCCCATCAACATCAAACCGAAAGATTCCCCACCTTTGATACGCGGCAACATCACCCGTACTCGTCGCCATCTGCATCACATTTTGGTTCACAAAAACCTCGACATCCACTTCGAAGCGAAGCTTCTCATTCTCGGAATAATACTCAAGCCCCTTGAAGCTTTGTTTTTGTTCTGGTGTCAACGGAGAATCAGTATCCGTTTTGAAAAATGCATCCTTGCCATCGCGATAATCGCCTAAATCTGTCATATCTCTCCTCATTAACCAACATTCTACTGTCGACCATTACATGATCGCATCATTGTGCGATTTGCCAAAATATTATTCAATAATTTTCATGAATATATATAAAAGACTATCAAAACATTTTAGGGCCTATGCAACATGTCTTTATTATGCTAAATTCCATTTGTGATGAATTTTACAAGAGCAAATCTTAGCGTGCCGGGGGCACGCGTGAATATTTTTTAACGTTATTTACCTCGCTTTCAGCGAGGTTTTTTTTCGCCAAAATTATCCAGGAAGGTAGAGTAGAAGAATTATGCGGGGGCGAGTAAGAGGAAAGAATTATGCGGGGGCGAGTAAGAGGAAAGAATTATGCGGGGGCGAGTAAGAGGAAGGAATTATGCGAATTACATGGATTTAACGCTATTTACCTCGCGTTCAGCGAGGTTTTTTTTGACTAAAATTATGTGGGGGCTTAGGGAAAGGATTATGGAGATTAAATGAGATTTACACTACTGCCAAAACAAGATAAATTCTTTGGGTTGTTCAAAAGCAGTGCAGACAACTTGGTAGAAGCGTCTACCAAGCTACAAGACCTTATGGAAAACTATGAAAATGTTCCAGAAAAAGTAGCAGAAATAAAACGCCTGGAAGAGAAGGGTGATCAGATCATTCATGACATCATGACAGAACTGCACAATTCTTTCATAACACCGTTGGATCGTGAAGATATTGCGGCACTGGGAGAACGACTAGATGATGTTGTAGATTGCGTTGAAGAGGCAGCTCGCTACATGCTTGAATACAGCATTGAAGCACCAACCGAGAGTGCTAAAGATCTCAGTAAAATTATCGTAAGTTGCTCTAAAACACTAGCAGAAGCGATGGATACTTTGGCCACTGGCAGTCGGAACTTTAAGAAGCTTATGCCATTAAAGAACGACCTGAACCTCTTGGAAAACGATGCTGACCAAGTAACTAGCCGGGCAGTGGGAGAGCTATTCGAAACATTCTCCGCTATCGACATTATTAAATGGAAAGAAGTTTATGCGCAGCTGGAAAATGCAGCGGACAGTGCAGAGGACATTGCGGGCATCCTTGAAGGAATCGTTATAAAACATGGCTGATCAAAGTATGATTTTATTGGGTATCACGATTGTTTTAGCTTTAGTCTATGCCTACTCAAATGGCATAAACGATGCTGCGAATGCGCTCGCGACGGTTGTCGCGACGCGTGCTATGAGTCCAACTGCAGCCGTGTTAATGGGCGGGTTCATGAATTTAGCAGGTGCTTTAACCGGCACAGCAGTTGCCAAGACAATCGGAAAGGGAATTGTGAATCCAGAATTCATGACTCAAGCCGCCGTCATGGCAGCGATCGGAGCAGCTGTAATCTGGGTGTTGTTCGCAACCAGATCCGGATTGCCAGTAAGCGTTAGCCATTCGCTGGTTGCTGGAGTTCTCGGATCGGGCATAGCGGTTGCCGGCATCGACCAGATAAATGGATCAGTGATGGGAAAGGTTCTAATGGCACTAGCCTTTTCTCCAATCTTAGGATTTGCAGGCGCCTTTATAGCGATGGTTGTACTCTATTGGTGCCTCCACCGGGTGAATGTTTCAAAAATTAATTCGGTTTTCACCAAGTTACAAATATTATCAGCAGCATTATTGTCTTATTCCCACGGGAAAAATGACGCTCAAAATGCTGTTGGAATCATAGCTCTGGGCTGGGCGGTTTATTATTCTAGTGACGTTACTGTCGTACCTTGGATGCAAGCCGTTTCTGGTATAGCTATAGGAGTGGGAACAGCCCTCGGTGGGTGGAAAGTCATAAATACGCTGGGGAACAAAATAACAACCCTCCATCCAACGAGTGGATTTACGGCTAACATGGCTGCGGCGGCAGTCATCGAAGCAGCCTCAAATATAGGCCTGCCTGTGAGCACTACGCATACGGCAAGCTCTGCAATAATGGGTGTTGGAGCCACCAAGGGTCTATCTGCAGTGAGTTTCACCGTCATCCGATCGATCTTTACTGCATGGATAGTCACCTATCCATTCTGCCTGATATTGGGATGGTCACTAGCAAAACTTTTAACAGCAATTCTCTGATATGCATGAAGCGTTTTCTAATGACTGAGAGAACATCACTTTTAGATAGAATTCATGCCTAGGTGCCTTGAATTCCTATCAATTAGCATCTTGGGTATTCTAATGATTGGTTGCAACACAGCAACCAATTTTGGAATGCCCAGTTCAGACCAAAATCCGGATACAACCAACAATGTAGAACACACTGTTCGCGGAATAGTTCTTGAGGTTACCGCAAAATCAGCTCTCGAGATAGACACTTTATTGGTTCAAGGACCAAAACAAAAAGAGTGGAGCTTCGAGGGAAAAGGTTTCGCGGGAAAAACACCGGCTCACCTACGCCAGCATTCCCTTCTAGGACAACCAATTACGGTGTTTTATCAAGAAGATGAGCCGGGGAACCGCATCGTAACCCGTATTACCGATTAAACTCTGTCAGTCAAAGAAGCTTTGAAAGGGTTTCCAGAATTTCTTCTTCCCCCACAAAACCTTCGTACTTAGAAACGATCATGCCATCAGCATCGATCACAAAAGTCCATGGTTCTGACTGCAAACCCCATTCGTTTAACACGGGATTCATAATCGCACGCGCCAGATCACCTTTGAGGTCCAAAGGATTATCAATCAATTCAATATGGACATAATTTATTTGGTCGGGGAACTTATTCTTGATCTTTTTCAAAGTTGATATCTGTGGGCCACATACTTGTGACTGACAGTATCCTGGTGTACCGAAAAGGATCACAGACGGCTTTTGTGAAATAATCGCATCGGCAATCGTCAATTGATAGAAATCGGGGTCTGGATCATTATCTGTCGATATTTCCGCTATGGTCATAACGTCATGTATTGTTCGATTCTGAGTCGCCAATGCAGGTGCTCCGACAGCAGGGGATAAGCCTTCTTGAGCAACTTGAATTTTTGTTGAGATCTGTTTCTGGCTACTATCGCTGTCTGGCACCCAAATATTTAAAGACCACTGGCCAGGCTGATCAAATTCAACATTTAGAGAGTAAACTCCAGCAGAACCAGTAGGCCATTCACGAAAGACTGCCTGTGTCTTTTGGATATGAGAAGTATCAATCAGCTGCAGATCTGTTTCTAAAACCTCTCCCGCTTTGCCGGTAGGTCGCCCATCTGAATCAATCACAGCAAACAAAAGTCGTTCGCGTCCCACAGCAAGGTCTGTGGAAAGAACGACGGCACCTCTATATTGCTTCCCATCAGACGTTATGGTCGGCGTTGGATCGACAGAATCAGGAGAAGAGGAACAACCGGTTAGACAGAAGAAGACTAATAATCCACAAAGGAAAAAAAGACCAGTCTTTATATCAGTAAAAATACGCAACGAATTTATTATGGTGGGCAGTAGAGGATTTGAACCTCTGACCTCTGCGATGTCAACGCAGCGCTCTAACCAGTCTGAGCTAACCGCCCACGGTATTCCATTCTATGAATGCACTATACCAGCGTCAAGGCAAAGATTTGTTTGCTCTCATGAGCGCTAACATACCTAACGTGCTTTCAAAATTTCGTCAATCACATCAACTGCTTGATCAATTTGTTCTTCAGTCACAATTAATGGAGGCATGAAACGTATAGCATCCGGACGCACTCTGTTTAACA
>Ga0310344_10001725_pt1 | contig 16593 bp, 16 predicted proteins | sample HC15DNA20200_MG_FD_203801 | JGI IMG/M metagenome (GOLD analysis project Ga0310344, IMG submission 203801) | Marine microbial communities from station ALOHA, North Pacific Subtropical Gyre - HC15-DNA-20-200_MG | ecosystem: Environmental > Aquatic > Marine > Oceanic | place: Pacific Ocean: North... | reverse complement strand
AACTAAAAAGATGAATAAAAATGCCATGGAAATTAAAGTCTCCGGTGGAGGTATATCCGGACAAAGTGGTGCAATAAGACTAGGTATATCAAGAGCATTAGTCATATCTGATCCGTCTTATAGATCTATTTTAAAAAATGAAGGTCTTCTAACCAGAGATAGCAGGGTTAAAGAAAGCAAAAAATACGGTTTAGTTAAAGCAAGGAAAGCTAAGCAGTTTTCAAAAAGATAATATTTTATTTTTTAGCATAAAAAAAATATCCGCTAGGATACATTTCTCTATTATATTCTTTACTATGAAACATTTCGTAAAGCATATTTAAACCAATAGATATTAAAGATAATGTAAATCTTACAAAAAATAATTTTTTGGGAAGAATAATATCATACATAACAATAAATCTTCCTCCCAATGGTTCAATTATAATATTTTCAAAACCACCATCATTTAAAATTTGATGTAAAGAATTATTACTAAATCTCCAATAATCAACAGGTTGATTATGAATTGGGTACAAAAAAGGAACATATCCTACTAAATAACCTGATTTATTAAGAACTCTATAAATTTCTTCAATTGCTATTTTGGGAAATTGAAGTAATTCTAAAACATTAAAACATCCGAAATTAGAAATAGAATTATTTTTAAATGGCAAATTATTTATATCAGCTAATATATTTGGTTTTCCTTCTATATCAATATCTATATTAATTAAATTCTTTAATTCAATATTCCATTCTTTTTCATAACTAGTATGCTTTTCAGAACTTATATCTAAGGTATATCCTGTAGAAAAATTAAAATTAGAAAGTTTTGAACCCATCAATATTCTGTGGATAGTATATCTGGATTTAATCCCTTTATATAATTTTATTAAATTAATCATTTGAAGATTGTTGTATAAATTGAACTATATTTTCATCATAATCTTGAAATGTACATATATATCCACCCCAATGTTCTTTATATGGTCCTTTAATTATTTTAACATCAAATGATTTCAATCTATCAAATGATTTATATATATTATCAACTTCAAAATTTATCATCATTCTATATTTATCCTTAGATTTTCCATTAATTTTCTCATGGGTTCCAATAATAAATTTAAGTTTGCCAAAATGAAATGAAACATGATTATCTAACATATTGCTTGGTTTTATATTAAGCACATTAGTATAAAATTCAGTCATTTTAATTAAATTACTTGTCCAAATAATAATTCCAGCTAACATAAATACAATACAAATTTTTATTTATAATAGTATAATTCAAAATCAAAAGTATATTTTTAAAATATATACAAGGGGCTGTAGCTCAATTGGGAGAGCGCTTCAATGGCATTGAAGAGGTAGGGGGTTCGAATCCCCCCAGCTCCAATCTTTATATGATTGATACTACTTTCTGATTTATTCAGACCATACAGCAAGGGCAATTAGCAACCCAATGCTCTGGTTCTACTTCAGTTAAAATTGGTGTAGTTTCCGCACATTTACATTTATCTTTTTTAGTACACCTAGGTCTAAACACACATCCAGCAGGTGGATTCAATGGACTAGGAACATCTCCTTCTAAGATAATACGTTCTCTTGTCTTCTCTATTGTCGGATCCGGTATAGGAATTGCTGATAGCAATGCTCTTGTATAAGCATGTATAGGATTAAAATAAAGTTCATCCGAAGGAGCAATCTCTACTATATGACCAAGGTACATTACTGCTATTCTATCACTTATGTGTTTTACAACTGAAAGATCATGAGCAATAAATAAATATGTTAAACCAAATTGCTCTTGTAAATCTTCTAATAAATTTACTACTTGAGCCTGGATTGAAACATCTAAAGCTGAGACTGGTTCATCACATACAATAAAACTTGGGTTTACAGCTAAAGCTCTTGCAATACCTATTCTTTGCCTTTGCCCTCCGCTAAATTCATGTGGATATCTATCAGCCATATAAGGACTTAATCCAACAACTGAAAGTAATTCTGCAACTTTATCTCTATATTCTTGTTTAGAGTTTACTAAGTTATGTACTTTTAAAGGTTCACCAATAATATCACCCGCTGACATTCGTGGATTCAAGGAACCATATGGATCTTGAAAGATAATCTGTACTTCTTTCCTCATTGCTCTCATATCTGAAGAAGTCAATTCAGTAAGTTCTGTACCTTCAAATTGGACTTTACCATCTGTTGGTTCATATAGTTGCAATACTGCCCTACCAGTAGTTGTTTTCCCACAACCACTTTCTCCGACCAAGCCTAATGTTTCACCTTTTCTGATAAAAAAAGTAACATTATCTACAGCTTTAACTTGCCCTACAGTTCGTTGAAGAATAACTCCAGAAGTGACAGGAAAATACATTTTTAAATTTTCAACATTAACTAAAATGTCTGCACTTTTTTTACTTTTTGATTTAGTTGTCATGAAAAACCTCTTTATAGAAATTTAATTAATTTATTTTCTGCAGCATTTACAATCAACTATAAAATGCCCTTTCTTTGCTTCGACAATTGGAGGTGGTGTATCAGAACATTTACAGGATTTTTGCTGACATCTTGGCTTAAAACCGCATCCTGGAGGGGGCATTACTAAATCTGGTGGTAGTCCCTCGATTGTCTGTAATTTTACATGCTCCGTTGCGTCAAGTCTTGGAACAGAAGCCAATAAGCCTCGTGTATATGCATGCATAGGGTTATGAAATATTTCTTCGGCTGTCGATTCTTCAATAATTTTACCGGCATACATTACAATAACTCTATCAGCATATCTTGCTACTACACCTAAGTTATGAGTAATAATAATAAGCGCAGTTCCTAATTCTTTTGCCAAACCTTGCATTAATTCTAATATTTGAGCCTGGATTGTAACATCCAAAGCTGTTGTTGGTTCATCAGCTATTATTAATTTAGGATCACAACTAAGAGCTATAGCGATCATAACTCTTTGTCTCATTCCACCACTAAATTGATGTGGATAATCTTTTAATCTTTGATGAGCTTCAGGAATACCAACTCTATCTAACAATTCAGCAGCCCTATTTAAAGCTGTTTGTCCTGTTAACCCCTGATGTAATTCAAGAGTTTCAGTTAATTGGCGACCTATAGTTAAAACAGGGTTTAATGAAGTCATTGGTTCTTGGAAAACCATTGCTATTCTGTTACCTCTAATTCTTCGCATTTCTGGTTCTTCCATATTCACTAAATCTTCCCCTTCAAAAGTCACATCACCTTTTACTATTCTACCAGGTGGACTAGGGATTAATTTCATTACTGACATAGCTCCAACACTCTTTCCACATCCACTTTCTCCAACTATTCCAACAACTTCTCCTTCATGCACATTGTAAGAAATTCCATCTACTGCTTTCACTACTCCATCTTGAGTAAAAAAGTGCGTAGTTAAATCTTTAACTTCTAGTAATACATTATCTTTTCTTGTAGTGCTTTCACTAGATTTTGATGTTTTAGTAGCCATATTTCCTCCAAATTAAATGTGGATTTACTATTAAATCCTCTTTAAATTTTGATTAATTTTAGTTTATAACAAGAAATCATTCAACCAAATCGCAATAACAAAATATAATTAACTAGTTTAATTTAGTTATTTTGATATATTTTTTTAATATTCCAATGAAAGAACCCATATAAAAAACCAACTCCCCAAGAAATATGAATAACAGGAAATACCAAACATAAAATTACTGATGATATCAAATCTTTAAATGAATTTGATTTAATCATGAAATAAAAAGTGATCAAAAATAATATGAATATGTAAGCTATTGGAAGAAAAATGGACCAGGATATAAATTTCACTAAAAGTATAGAAAAGAATAACGCAAAAACAAGAATTGGCGGAGCTAGCCATCTTAACTGAAACTCCTCAGGATATGTCATCAAAAATTTTATTTTCCAAAATCCGTATTTATAAAATTGCTTAAAAAGTCCCTTTAAAGATTTCCTAACCAAATACATAGCTTTAATCGAATTAGATGCAGCGATTTTACTACCTGATCGTCTTAAACGGTAATTTAAATCAAAATCTTCAGATATGGGTAAATTTTCATTAAATCCGTTTATTTTGATTAGAGTTTCTTTTTTCCAGGCACCAAGCCATACTGATTTGACTTCAAATACCTCTCTCTTATCTAATCTATATTTCGCATTCCCCATTCCTATCTTTGAATTCATAGCTTTTGCTATAGCTTTTTCTACTAACGTTCTTCCTATTGAAACTTGAACAGGCCCCACGTTTGAATATTCATTTTTTTGTAATAAATCAATAGTGGATCTAATATAATTTTTGTCATATATAGCATGAGCATCCGCTCTGATAATAAAATCGCCTTTTGATTCTTTAATTCCAATATTCAATGCTGCAGACTGGTAAATTTTGGGGTTTGACATTAATCTTATATTAGAAAATTTTTTTGCTAACCTTTGTGCAATTACCAATGTATTATCTTTACTCAATCCATCAATAAGTAATATTTCAAATTTATTTGATGGATAATCATTTGATAACAAACTTAAAATTGTTTGTTCTAAATATTTTTCTTCATTTAAAGTAGGTATAATCAAAGATACAAAAGGTAGCATAAGTTTAATTTCCTATTAAAATAAAATTCTTCCGTAATTATTTTTTAAATACTCTATACCAATCTTACTCAGAGGTTTTCTTGATGATTTTTTGATTTTAGAAATACCCAAATTAATTCCTTTAAACCAATCTAACATTCTAAAAGTTTTTAATGAAATTAAAAAATAATAAACACTCCAAATAAATACATAAGAAATAAAATAAATTCCTGGTAAATTTTTATAAGCAGTTAATATTCTATTTGATATAAATAATATAAAAGAATTAAATTGTTGAGATTCATCCTTAATAACTGATTGAGCAGGGTAATGGTCTGCCTTGCATTCAGGATGATACAAAATTTTTAAATTATTTTGAATAATATTATAAGAAAAATCAATTTCTTCATTTCCCCAAAAAAATAACTCATCAAAAATTATTCCACTCTTAAAAATATTTTTAGGGCATGCAAAAGCCGCTCCTATAAAATATGACACATAGTTAACTTCATTTTCCAACTTTGGATTAAAAAACAATTGATATTTTTTAAAAGGGATCTGCTTAAAAACAAATAAATTTTCAGGTGAATATTTATTGTTATTAATATGAGCAGAAATATCAAAAGAAACAAGGCCTAGCGTATTATCTTTTTCAAAGAGATCAAAAATTAAATTAATAGAAGTATTCTCTGAAATAAGAACATCATCATCTAAAAAAATTAAATACTTCCCTTCAGCAAGTTGTGCCAATTTATTTCTTGCATAAGCAATTCCCATGGATGTAGGATTTTTATAATATTGAATATTTTCAAATTCTGATAAAACTGAATCATAACTAAGCTCAGAACAGTCATCTAATACTATTATCTCGGAATGTAAGTTTCTAATATTTAATTTACTTAAAGATAACAAATTTCTTTTCAAATTGTCAGGTCTATTTCTAGTAGGGATTAAAAATGAAATTTCCAAAATAATTACCCATTATTATTAATTAATAATTTTTTATATTCATTAACTACATTGTCAGTATAAAATTTCTTCATATAAATTTCAGATTTTTTTGCTTTTAACAACATATCTGATTGATTATTGAAAGCATATGAAATTGATTCACTTAAAGCTTTTGAATTCCCAACTTCAACCAATTCACCAAATTCACCATTTTGTATGCTATCAGATGGGCCTATAGGACAATTTGTAGTTATTACAGGGCAGCCTGTTCCTAAAGCTTCAATTAATACATGACCAGGGCCTTCCCATTTAGAAGACATAACAAATAAATCACTTGCATTCATAAATTTATATGGGTTAGATTGAAATCCTAAAAATTCTACTTTTGATTCTATGCCAAGATCTTCTACTAGAAATTGCAACAATTCTTTTTGTTCACCTGATCCAATTATGACCAATTTAATAACATCTAATGAATTAGCAATTAATGCAAATGCATTAATTAAATTAGTAAAATCTTTCTGATTAGTTAATCTTCCAACAGCAGTTATAACAAAAATATTTTCATTGTTATACCATTTATGATGAACAAGTTCTTTGCTTTTTCTAATTAAGTCATTATCTAATACAGCATTAGGTATTACTTTAAATTCTATACTTCTTGATTGTTTGTAAAGAGAAGACAAATATTTTTTCATAGATTTTGTAGGAATCACATAAGTTACATCATTTAAAAATTTCAAAAAGTATAGATTTAAATTAAAAACAATTTTAGATCTTGGTAATCCTTGAATAGAAAAAATTATTTTTGATTTCACATTACAAAACAAAAGCCCAAATATACCTAAAATAGGAACCAAGCCTAAAATGTAATTACTTTTATTTCTTAATATATATAATATCAATGGAACAATTGAAAATATCACTGATAAACTCATAGTGATTTTCCAATAAATATATTTATTTTTAATTAATTTAAAAATAAATTTTGGAATAAGATATATTTTTTTAATTTCAGAAGGCACTTTCCTCCCATCCCATTCATCTCCCACAATTAATAATCTAACATCAAAACCATCTTTAACGAATTTTTCCGCAATTTTCAATAAATTAATGTCTGTTCCTGCAGTGCCCCATTGAGGAGATATTATTGATACAACGTTATTAGAATTATTCATTATTAATTTTTTGAATTACCTTAATAAATTTATCTACTACTTTATTTGAATCAAACTTCTCTAAATGACAAACTAATTCTTTTGAATTATTAGAATTTTTCTTTTTTAAATTATTGATTAAGTAATCTGCAAATAATTCTTTTTTACCATACTGAATAATTTCCCCAAATTTACCATGCCCTAAAACTTCATTAATTCCCCCAGGTGAATTATATGAAACAACATTCAATCCAAAATATAATGCTTCAACAATACTGTTCCCCATACCTTCAAATTTAGAAGTACTGAGATATATGTCAGAATATTTCAAATACTTGTATGGATTATTTTTAAAACCTAAAAATAATACTTTATTATTTATTCCTAAATATTCAGAATGGGATTTAGCAGAATCTAAAAGTGGCCCATCTCCAATAATTAATAATTTAAAATTATATTTTGGCGGTATTAATGAAATTATATCTAAAAGTTCTAATATATTTTTTTCATAGGATAATCTGGTAACAGCAATCAAATAAACAGTATTTGCGTCAAATTCAAAATCATTAACTAAAGAATTACTTTTAATTAAAACATCATTATTTAAAACAGGGTTATAAATGACAGTACCATTTTTAACTTTAATTAAAGTTTCCAAATCATCTTTTGTTCCATAAGAATTAAATATAATATGATCTGCAGACTTATATAAAATTTTAATCATTAATTTAATTAACTGTCTTTTAAATAATGAAATATATTTTAAATTTTCTACTACAGGAACTCGTTCGCATAAAATAATTTTATTTTTATAACCTGAAAATACACATGCTAAGATCATGATAATATTAGCATGAAATTGTGAACAGATTATTAAATTTGGTTTTGTGAGCTTTATGTAGTTTATAAGATGAATCAAGCAAAAACGCATTTTTGATTCGTTAAATGATTTGATTTTAACTGATTGATTCAATTTATAGTCTAAATTAGTAATATTATTAGTTACAAAATCGACTTCATAATTCAAATCTGATAATTCTCTGGATAAATTAAGATTTGTAGTTTCAACTCCGCCAAAACTAAAATTTGGAATAAAATTTAATATCTTTTTATTTATCATTTAATTTAAGATTTTTCCCAAATAGATTCAGTATAAAAGTTACTTTGCAAACTTCTCGCAAAACCTGTTCCGTAAAAATCCCCTTCTTTAACTTCAAATGAAGCTGCTCCATCGATTTTATCTGAAGGGGCCCCGGCAATTTTGGCTTCAAGGTTAATATTGTAAACACCTTCTCCCAAAGGTAATTTAGGTATAATGCATTTAATCAATCCCTTTCTCTCAGATATAGGTAACGTTTTATTTGAAGATAAATTACTTAATACCAGCAAATCATTCATATTATGATTTTGAATTTTAACAATCAATTCAATAGGAGCATTAATTAAATCTAAATTGTTTAATTGGTAATTAATATTCACTGTAAATTTATCTCCTGTAATAAAGGTAGAAGTTGAATGAATTTGATTTTCTAAATTAATTTTAGTCAATTGCAAAGCTCCATCGCCCTTCCATTTAATTGATCTATTTGGGATGACTCTGTTATCTATATTAAGAAGATCCACTGTTGAATTAGAAATCTTACTCACAGAGTCGATATAATTTTGAACAACTTTTTTCGGTTCTCCATCATCCCTCATTTCTCCTTTATCAATCCAAATAACACGATTACATAATGACATCACAGCATTCAAATCATGACTTACAAAAAATACCGTTCTTCCACTTTGTGCAACATCACCAATTTTACCCAAACATTTTTTTTGAAATTCAACATCACCAACTGCTAAAACTTCATCAACTATTAATATATCTGGATTTAAATGAGCAGCTACTGAAAAAGCTAATCTCACTCTCATCCCGCTAGAATATCTTTTTATAGGAGTATCTATATATGCGTGTATCCCGGCAAAATCGATTATTTCATCATATTTAGCATCAATTTCATTTTTTTTCATTCCCATAACAGAGCCATTTAAATATATATTATCTTTCCCTGTTAGTTCATGATGAAATCCTGTACCTACTTCTAATATACTCGCAACTTTTCCTTTTAATCTTACATTGCCAGTAGTTGGACGCGTGATTTTAGATAAAATCTTTAATAAAGTACTCTTCCCAGACCCATTTGTACCAATAATTCCAATAATTTCATTTGATTGAGATTTAAAGTTAATATCTTTTAAAGCCCATAAATATCCTTCAATTTTTATAGAACTGTCTTGAGCTTTAGACAATTTCCTTAATTCTCTTAAATTTTTAAAAGGTTTATATAATAAACTTAAAAAGTATCCAGCAAATGTATTATGCATAGGTTCTTTAATCACCAAAGGGTATCTTTTTGATAAATCTGTTACTTGTACTGTATAATTTTCCATTTATATCACATCTGCAAAAATACGTTCTATTTTAGAAAAATAAATCAAACCTATAATTAATAAAACAAAGCCTGAAATAGAACTTACAATTATCATATTTAAATCAATTACACCTGCATTTATGAAAACATCTCTAAATCCTTCTACAACAGTAACCATAGGATTAATTGCGTAAATAATTCGATAATTTTCTGGAATCATATCTGAACTATAGGCAACAGGAGTGGCATACATAAATAATTGAACTCCGAAAGCTAATGCATGTTTTATATCTCTATACTGTGCTGCCATCGTACCTAATATCAATCCAAATCCAAGTGCAGATATAAACATTAATATAATATAAAACAAGGATAGAAAAATCTTAAAGTTAATGTTAAATCCAAACCATAAAACCATAGCAAGTAAAATTACTAAAGCAATAAGGAAATCAATAAATTTCCCCGTGACCGCAGAAACAGGAATTAAAATACGGGGTATATATATATGCGTTACTAAAGTGATATTTGTAATTAAACTATTTGCAGAATCTGATAAAGCATTTGAAAAAAAAGTCCATGGAACTAAAGCACAATAACTAAAAACAGCATAAGGGACGCCTTGAGAATCAATTTTTGCCAATTTTCCAAATATAATAGTAAAAACAATCATAAAAAAAATGGGTTGAATGACTGCCCATCCAATTCCTATAACAGATTGGGAATATCGTGTTTTAATATCTTTTAATACTAAAAAATATAATAATCCCTTATATTCCCTAAGTTCATTAAAATTAGGAAAATAAGAAGATGACGCGTTAATTAATCTAATGTTTGTTTTTTCTTTACTCAATATTCTGTTATTTTATAATTATAATTGAAGATTTATATAGTATATAAAAGTGTTAATATTAAATTATAATTTCAAGTAATATTTAAATTATTTCTTTGGTCTATATTATTAAAATTTTCTAATTAAATTCCTTATATTAAAATTTATAATTGAACGTAACATAAGAATTTTAAGCTAATATTAAGATTATGTAAGAAAAGAAAAATTAACACTTTCTCAATAAAAAACATATACTATTATAAATAATAAAACATAACAATTAATCATAGTAAATCTCACTAAAAAAATATAAAAGATGAATCAAATACTAAAAGAAAAAATAATAAATAAAAAAGCTATTATTAATGTAATTGGTCTTGGGTATATAGGATTGCCATTAGCTCTTTCATTTGCTGAATCGGGCTATAAGGTGAATGGGATTGATATTGATAAAAATAAAATTAAAATGCTAAACAATCAAACATCTTACATATCTGATATAAAGAACAATTACTTAAAAAATACCATTGTAAATAAAAAAATGAATTTTTTTTCAAATCATGACTCAATATCAGAATCCGATGTAATTATAATTTGCGTACCAACACCATTAAATAAAACTAAAGATCCAGACATATCATATATAGTTGCTGTTGCAGAGAAAATATCTAAATATTCAATTAAAGAAAAATTGATTTGCCTTGAAAGCACAGTATATCCTGGGGCAACTGAAGAAATTGTCCTTCCAAAATTGTCAAAAAATTCAAAATTCGTCATCGGTAAAGATTTCAATTTAATATTCTCTCCTGAAAGAATTGATCCCGGGCAAACCAAATGGAATCTTAAAAACACACCAAAAGTAATTGGAGGAATTACTTCAGAATGTTCCGAATTAGGTAGTATTTTATATAAATCAATAAGTCAAAAAATAATAAAAGTTTCATCTTCTCGGGCAGCAGAGATGACCAAGCTACTAGAAAACACATTTAGAGCAACTAATATTGGATTAATAAATGAAATGGCAATAATTTGTGAAAAACTTGAACTAGATATTTGGGAAATAATAGAAGCTGCTAAGACTAAACCTTATGGATTTATGCCATTTTATCCTGGGCCTGGACTTGGAGGACACTGTATACCTATAGATCCCAGATATTTAGATTGGAAATTACAAACTTTAAATTCTGAATCAAAGTATATAAAACTATCTGAAGAAATCAATTTTTCAATGCCTCATTATGTTCTTTCAAGAATTAAAAAAATCAAAGAAAAAAATAAATTGAAAAATAATCCATTAATTGTATTTGGAGTATCATATAAAGCAAATGTGTCCGATATTAGAGAATCACCAGCTATAGATTTATTAAAATTATTTTACGAAGAAAACATAAACTTTATATATAATGATCCTTATGTAAAAACATTAAATATAGACGGTAGAATTTATAACTCGGAACCACTTAGTGACAAATTACTTCAAGAAGCTAAACTTGGAATTATTACTACAGATCACTCAGATTATAATTGGGAAAATATAACTAATAACATAAGTTATATTTTTGACACAAGAAATGCTCTGCGTAATACAAAATCAAAAAAATCTACAATCTACAAATTATAATTAAATATTTAATCTTGATTTAAAAATTCACCATGGAAGCAATGATATTAATTGGCGGAAAGGGATCTAGGATGGGGAAATACACGCAAAACAACCTCAAATGTTTAATAGATATGCATGGTAAACCATTTTTGTATTGGGTAATAAAATTTTTAATTAAAAATAAAGTTAAAAAATTTATTTTGTGTTCAGATATAAATTATAAATCTATCGAAAATTTAATTAATTTATACAATTTTAATAAAAACAATTTTCATTTTTCTGTAGAAAAAAAACAACTAGGAACAGGCGGAGCTGCTTTAAACGCATTAAAACTAATAAATAATAATGATTTTTATCTTATAAATGGTGATGTCATATTTGATATATCTTTATCAAAACTTAAAAAAATACACAAAAAAAATTCTAATGACTTAACTTATTCTTTATTGAGATTAGAAAATAGGCATACAAATTATGGTGGGATAATCATAAATAAATGCGGAGTAGTAAAAAAACATGAAAATCTAACACGCAATTCAAAATTTACAATTATAGATAGTGGATTTAGAGTAATAAATAAAAATGCATTAATTGATTACCGGCAAATTAATACAGGCTCAGTTCAATCTTTTGAATATGATATTGTCCCCTGGTTAATTAAAAATAAAAAAGTGAAAGGAATATTATACAATTCGAATTTTTTTGATATTGGGAATCCGAAATCTTACATTTTATCGAAATCAAATTTTAAACAAATTAAAAATAAATTATAAATTCAGATTATGTTTAAATATATTTAAAACATTATTAAAATCATTGAAATAATAATGATCAATTTTTTTATTATTCAAATATTTATCTAATTCATCAGTAGCAAAAACAATATCTGATATAGATGCTGCGCTTATATCTGTATTACTATCACCAAAATAAATAATTGTAGAATAAATATTTCTATAAAATTCAGTATAAGAATGCTTAAAATCATCAACTATAAATTTATTTTTAGGATTCAAATATTTAACTGAAATACCATTATAGTTAAAATCTGATTTGCCAGACTTGATAACGATTGAATTTGGATCAATTCCAATTGAAGATAAAGCAGAATAAATATAAAAATCTACCCCACTACTTACAATCACATAATCTAATTTCGCTTTATTTAAATAAACAAAAAAATCTAAAACTCCTTCTCTAAATTTCACATTTGATCTTACAAATTTATCTAAATCGCTTTTAGAGGTTTTAAGATTTTTAAAAGAAAAAATATTACTCTCTTCTACTGTTATTAAATCATCCAAATATTTAGCATAAACTTCTTCCCAGTTTTCTGGCCCAAATTGATCATGAATTAATTCACTTACATTTCCAATAGTTAATGTATTGTCAAAATCTAATTGTATCAATGTCGAATCTATATTAAGCATCAATCTATATCTAAAATAATTTTCTTATCCAGGTTCTAGAATCTGATTGCCAGTTTCCAATTAAACTTACTAAAACAGACAATACTATAATTTTAATATCTAATAGAATTGATTTGTTTTTTATATAAATTAAATCGTATCTAATTTTATTTTTTGGAGATGTATCATATTTACCTATCAATTGAGCCAAGCCAGTTAAACCTTGTGGAACTAACAATCTTTTTTTAAAATTTGGTAATGATTGTGAAAATTCATTAAATAATTCTGGTCTTTCAGGCCGAGGGCCTACCAAACTAATATCACCTTTTAAAATATTAAATAATTGAGGGATTTCATCTAAAGCATATTTTCTAATAAATTTTCCTGTTTTTGTAAATCTTGGATCATTGTATTTATCCGCCCATACTGGCCCAGTATGTTTTTCAGCATCTTTTACCATAGATCGAAATTTATATAAGTTAAATTTATTATTTGCAACACCTAATCTTGTTTGGGAATAAATCACAGGAAATCCATCTTCAATAATAATGCAAATCACAGTAAATAATGACACAGGAATTATTATCGGAGAAAACAAAATAATTCCTGATAATACAAAAATTAAATCTAACAATCTTTTCATAAAATTTCCAACTCACTAATTTCCTTGTTACATAATAAAATGAAATTATTAATAAAATATTAAATAAAACATACCAATCAGTTTATTGTCATTAAAACTTATTTTAGCCTAAAATTAAATTAATTATATATTTAATTATTATGACTAATTATAAAGAATTCAAATTAACAAAATATACAAAAGACGGTGGCTGAGGCGCTAAATTTTCTTTAGAAGATTTAGGTGAAATCTTAAGCTTATTCAATTTGGAAAATAAAAATCCAAATATACTGGTAGATGCATCTACAAAAGATGATGCTGCAGTATATCGGATTAATGAAAGTACCTGCCTTGTATTCACTGTAGATTTCTTTCCTCCAAATGTAGACGATCCTTTTACATATGGACAAATTTCAGCTTCTAATTCCATGAGTGATATTTATGCAATGGGAGGAGATCCCTTAATAGGATTAAATATCGCAGCATTTCCTAAAAGTTTCCCCGGGGAAGTAATTAACAAAATATTAATTGGAGCAAAAGAAAAATGTGATGAGGCAGGGTTAAGTATCGTAGGCGGTCACACTATATATGACGAAGAACCTAAATACGGATTAGCAGTAATAGGAACAATAGACTGTGATGCAATCAGAAAAAATAATACTGCTCAAGAAGAAGATTTATTAATACTTACAAAACCTTTAGGAACCGGAATAATAACTAAATCAATAAAAAACAATTCTAAGAATGCCGAGAATGCACTAAATGAATCAATAAACTCTATGACTATGTTGAATAAAAAAGCTTCAGAAATAATAAAAAATTACGATGTGAATGCTTGTGTAGATATAACAGGATTCGGCCTTCTCGGGCATCTTTACAACATGATATCTCAAAGTAATAAAAATTGTGATTTAAAAATCAATAATATACCCTTATTTGAAAACTTAGATTCAATAATTGATACAAGAAATCTTACATCAGGAACTATGGGAAACATTAAATTTCTTGATAAAAAATTAGTCAATTTAAAAAACATTGATGAAAAGATGAAGGCTATTATATGTGATGCTCAAACTTCAGGAGGCCTTTTAATATCAATTCCACCAAAATTTGCAAATGAAATAATTCTTAAATTAAATCAAAATGGGCATAAAAAAGCATCTATTATAGGAAAAGTTACAAAAAAGAAGAAATTTGAAAACAAAATGATAAATTTCATTAATTAAATATTATGTATTTACAGAAAACAGAAAAATATATTCTAGATTATTTAAAATCTAATTATAAAAATAATGATTTAAAAGAAATACAAAAAGGTGGAATGTTAGTCCAGAAATCACCAGAAGGAATAGATTCAGATTTCGGAACAAGCATACCATTGAGGTTGGCAAAAATCGTAAGAAAAAATCCTATGGATATTGCTAATACATTAAGCCTAGAGCTTTATAAATCAAAGCCGGAATTTATTTCTGAAATCAAACCTATCAACCCAGGATATATAAATTTCACAATATCAAAAAAAGCAATTACTGATACAGTAAAAGATATTGTTTTTAAACCTGATTTTTTAAACAATTATTTCGAACAAAAATCAACTAATATTCAAGTAGAATTTGTAAGCGCAAATCCCACTGGCCCTTTACATGTGGGTCATATCAGAGGTGCTGTTTATGGGAGTGCATTAGCTAAAATACTTGAGTATTACGGATACAATATCAAAACTGAATATTATATCAATAATGCGGGCAATCAAATTTTAGAATTTGGACAAAGCATTCTAAATGAAATATCAAGAGAAAACGGAAATGAAATAAAAAACACAAACGACTCATATAAAGGAGCGTACATAAAATCACTTGCAAAATCAATTAGCAAAGATTTTGATATAAAAAACAATAATAATAACTTAGTTTCAGATCTAACCAATATAGGGGTAAAGACAATGCTTCAAAACATTAAAAATGATCTCATTGAATTAGGAGTGGAATTTGATTCATGGTTTAAAGAAACTGACTTATTTGAAAATAAAATAATCGATGAAGTATCTACAAAATTACAAGAACTCAAATTAATAAATAAAAAAGATGGGGCTACATGGTTTTTATCCAAGCAATTTGGAGATGATCGCGACAATGTTTTAATCAAACAAGACGGAAATCATACTTATTTTTACTCTGATATTGCAAATCATTATAATAAATTCTTTCTCAGGAATTTTGACAAGGTAATTAATATTTGGGGAGCTGACCATCAAGGTCATATAAAAAGAACCAAATATGCAATGAAAGCTCTAGGAGTAAAGCCGGAAAATTTAGAGATTAAAATTTCTCAAATGGTTACGATAAAAAAAGGATCGGAAACAGTAAAAATCTCTAAGAGATCGGGTGAATATATAACATTAGAAGAAATAGTCAAAGATGTTGGAAAAGATGCCTGCAGATATTTTTTCTTATCAAAAGCACCCAATACTCAACTTACTTTTGATATAAATTTAGCAAAAAGTCAAAATTCTAATAACCCAATTTATTATATTCAATATGCTCATGCTAGACTTTCAACTTTAATTAAAAATGCTGAAATTTTAGGTATCGATATTAACAAAACTGCAACTTTTAAAATTGAAACACAAAAAGAAATTTCTTTGTCAAAAATGTTGTTAGAATTTCCAGGCGTAATAACACAAATTTCAAAAGAACTTGAACCTCATCATATAACTAAATACACTCTTGATCTTGCCTCTGAGTTCCATTCTTTTTATCAATCAGAAAAAATAATTGATCAAGACAATCCAGACAACACAATAAGTAAGTTAATACTATGTAAAGCTATCCAAAAAACATTGAAAAAATCTCTTGAAATAATGATGATCTCAGCGCCTGAAAATATGTAATTTACTCAAAATGTTTATGTTTTTTATAATTTTTAGATTTTAAAACATATCCAATAGCATTTTGCCTAACCATTTCAAGGTGTCTGTCAGAAATTTCACCTTTAATTCTGGCAGGAATTCCTAGAACTAAA
>Ga0310344_10001724_pt1 | contig 16593 bp, 15 predicted proteins | sample HC15DNA20200_MG_FD_203801 | JGI IMG/M metagenome (GOLD analysis project Ga0310344, IMG submission 203801) | Marine microbial communities from station ALOHA, North Pacific Subtropical Gyre - HC15-DNA-20-200_MG | ecosystem: Environmental > Aquatic > Marine > Oceanic | place: Pacific Ocean: North... | reverse complement strand
GGAATGAATGTATTTCAATTTATGGGAAGTGGAAGTTCTAGTGAACGTCCAACTCAACATATTGCACGAAAGGTAGCCGAAGACATTATAAATACAAAAAAGAAACGGGGTAAAATTGTACTAGTTGGTGGTCCTGCAATCGTACATACTGGTGCTGCTGATGCAGTTGCAAAAATGATCAAAACAGGTCACATAAATGCAGTTTTAGCTGGAAATGCACTTGCAGTACACGATGTAGAATATGCTACTCTAGGAACATCATTAGGAATGAAAGTAAAAGACGGTACACTGGCTGTCAGAGGTCATAGAAATCACATGGATGCAATCAATTCTGTTTTCAAAGCAGGTTCTTTAAAGAAAATGGTTCAACAGAAAAAACTTACACGCGGCATAATGTACGAATGTGTTAAAAAGAACATTCCATTTGTTTTGGCAGGATCATTAAGAGATGACGGTCCACTTCCAGATGTCATTACAGATATTGCAGAAGCTCAAAGAGAGTACAAGAAGGTTTTGAAGGATGCAAGCATGGTAATCATGGTATCTACAATGTTGCACTCTATTGCAACTGGAAATATGTTACCTGCTAACGTCAAGGTAATTGTAATTGATATCAACCAGCCTACCGTAACAAAATTGATGGACAGAGGAACATGGCAAGCATTAGGCATAGTGTCCGATGTAGGTGCATTTTTACCAATGGTTGCAAATGAGATAGGAGGCAAGAAATGACATTAAAAGTAATTGATAATATTGATTTTGAAAAAGGAAATGGGCTTGTCCCAGTAATCGTTCAGGATTCAGAATCAAAAGACGTACTTACCCTGGCATATACGAACAAAGAATCACTGGAATTGACTAAAAAAACTGGAAATTCATGGTTTTGGAGTCGCTCTAGAAATAAACTATGGATGAAGGGTGAAGAATCTGGAAATACACAGAAAGTTAAAAAAATACTAGTCGATTGTGATGCCGATGCAATAATTTACTTGGTGGAACCATCCGGACCTGCATGCCATCTTGGGGAAGATACTTGTTTTCATAATGAGATGAATTCTTAAAAATCTCTAATCTGTTTTAACAATTCTTTACTTTTATGAAGTACGTTTTCAGGATAGCAATTTAACATCCAACCATTGTCTATTTTTGAAAATTTCATATCTTCACAGGTTACGTCATATTCCTCAAGACTGTTATCAAACTTCCAATCAAATCCATTTCTAATTAGCGGGTCAGGGTAGTTATGACCTCTTACCAAAGAAATTTCCCATAGGTCCTCATCAAAATCAATTTCAGCGTACAATGCATTAGGATAAAGATAGATTACATTTGGGTGGGACACGATTGCATCAAATTGTGTGGATGTGACATATTCATTGTGTAGTAAAATGATTTTTTCATATTGTAAAAGAATTTCAGGATTCTGATGAATAGTAATATCTGTAATAATTTCATAATCTAAAAGATTTAGAACTTGCACCCCGTTAGCACTCGATGTAAAAAGTGGGCTATATTCTTCTTCAAGTTTTACTGTAAGACAATCATCATCTCTAAATAAAACACCATGAAATTCCTGATCACAGTCTCCACGATAAAATGTGTAAAATCCAGGTTCAGAATATGCAGCTGCAGTGAATATAGGAAAAACTACCGCAGATTTTTTATTATTTTTTAAATCATCATAAATCATCATATTAGACTCATCAAGTTCATAGTACACATCACGCCAAATTTTCTCTCCATTAATAATTTCAAAATCATTCTCATACGCCATGACTTTAAACAAAGATGGGACGTTTGTTTGAATTAAGTTACCAGGTTCTTCAGATTGCATAATTTCAACATCTTTAGAAATTTCAACTTCTTCATCAGATGAAATGAAAGAGAATACTCCAATTCCAATAATCAATACTACAATGGGTACAACGATTATTTTGAGATTCATTGGCTTAATTTGGATTTGATTAATTCAAGTGTTTTGGCAGGATCTGCCTTCCCTTTTGTTTTCTGCATAACCTTCCCTACTAGGAAATTTACCGTTTCAGGGCGTTCTTTTGCATCAATAACTGCCTGTTTTTCATCTTCAAAAATTTGTGAAATTATGGCATCTATCTCAGATGAATCTGATACTTGTCCAAGATCCATCTCTTGTAGTATTAGTTTGGTATCCTTCCCCGAGTTTACAATCTCTTGCAGTGCAACTTTTGCAGAATTTCTTGTAATTGTTTTTGCATTAATTGCATCAATCAAATCCGACAAATGTTTTGAAGTGATCTTTGATGTTTGTTGTTTTTCTTTTGTATCTATGAATCCAATTACATCTGTTGTAATCAGATTTGCAATATCTTTTGCATTTTGTTCAGAGTATGAGTTTTCAAATAATTGTGAGTAGTATCTGTCTGAAGCAATTATTTCTGCAACTTGTGGAGCAATACCAAATTTTTGTACATACCTTTCTTTTTTTGAACTAATACTTTCAGGCATGTTTTCTTTTAAAACATCTCTTGTACTTTGTTCAATTTTTACCCAAGGGATGTCGTTTTCCAAGAAGTATCTGTAGTCTTGATCTTCTTCCTTACTTCTTGAGCTTACCGTAATTTTTCTTCTATCGTCCCAATGTCGTGTTTCCATTACAATGTCAATATCCCTTTCTGACAAACTCTGTTGTCGTGTAAGTTCGAAATGTAATGCCTTTTCTAAGTCATGGAAAGAGCCAATATTTTTGATTTCAACTTTATTTCCACCTTCAATTGATACGTTTCCATCTGCACGCATTGCACCTTCTAAGCCCGGTTCCGCAACGCCCAGATTTTCTAACAAATCTGAGAGAATGTTTAAGAAAATCCTTACTTGCCTAGGGCTTTCAAAATCAGGATCAGTCACAATCTCGACTAGAGGAGTTCCTGCACGATTATAATCAACTAGCGTGATTTTTGTTCTATCTGATGCTCCTTCGTAAATTAATCTGCCCGGATCCTCTTCTAACTGGATACGTCTAATTTTGATTTTTTTACCTTCAACTTCGACATAACCTTCTCCTCCAACACTCATGTCTCCGTAAACGTTGAGCTGTGTGATTTGGAAGTTTTTTGGTAAATCGGGATAAAAGTAATTTTTTCTAAAAAATGCAATTTTTTCAGGAGTCTGACAGTTTAATGCCAATGCTATACTAGTAGCTGATTCTACGGCTTTTTGATTTAATCTTGGAAGAGAGCCTGGCAATCCCATACATACGGGACAGATGTTGTGATTTGGTTCAAATTCTCGATAGTTTGCTTTACAAGGACAAAATAATTTACTTTCAAGTTTTGTTAATTGGCAGTGAATTTCTAATCCAATTTTGGTCATAGAGGAACCTCCGGGAGTGTAGTTTTTGTTTCTAATGCATATGCTGCCTGGAACAAGGATTTTTCTTGCAAACTATTTGACATGATTTGCATTCCTATTGGTAATCCATTATGTATGCGGTATGGAACTGAAATGGCAGGTTTTCCAGTAAGATTTGCAGTTACCGTATTGTAATCTAATAGCATGAGAGTTACAGGATCATCTATTTTTTCTCCAAATCGGAATGGTTGAACCGGAGAGGTAGGTGCAATGAGATAATCAAATTTTTCAAATGCCGAGTTAATTTCAGAAATTAATTTAGATTTTACTTTTAATGCCTTTAAGAAATATTTGCCAGCATGTCCTGCGGAAGGAACAAAACCTCCAAGAATTATTCGTCGTGTGACTTCCGGACCGAATTTTTTCCTAGATTTAGATATGTATGAATTGTATTCATATCCTTCAGATTCCATTTCATATCCATAACGAATGTTATCATAACGTGCCAGATTACTACCTGCTTCAGTTGAAGTTATCGTATAATATGCTGCAACAGTATAGGGAATCGTAGGAAGTGTAACTTCCTCACATGAGGCACCTAGACTCTCAAAATCATGTATCGCATCTTTTGTTGCTGCAGAAACTTCTGAAGATAGTCCCTCCGCAGTCATTTCTTTTATAATTCCAATTTTTTTACCTTCAATTCCATTCTCAATATTTTCCAAATAATTCACATTGTGGTTATCAATTGTTGTATCATCATTAACATCTTGACCTGCAATAATGTTTAAGAGAAATGCTGAATCTTTTACAGTTTTAGTCATTGGGCCAATCTGCTCGATACTATTTGCATAGGAAATCAATCCATATCTGCTGATTAATCCATATGTAGGTTTTAGACCAACTACGGAACAAAAACTAGCGGGATTTCTAACTGAGCCTCCAGTATCAGAACCTAATGATGCAAGACATTCATTTGCAGCTACAGATGCAGCACTACCTCCAGAAGATCCTCCTGGAACATAATCTAAATTCCAAGGATTTTTTGTTGGTCCATATGCACTAAATTCAGTTGTGAGACCCATAGCAAATTCATCCAAATTTGTTTTTCCGGTAATTACTGCATCTGCATTTTGTAAATAATTTACAACTGTCGAAGTATATGGGGCAATAAAATTTTCTAATATTTTTGAAGCACATGTAGTTTTAGTACCTGTAATGCAAATGTTATCCTTAATTGAAATAGGAAATCCATAACATTGGCCAATTTTTTCTCCAGAAGAAATTTTTTGATCAATTTTTTTTGCATCATCCATTGCAGAATCATTCAATGAAAGATATGCATGTACATCATCATCTACTTCTTTTATTCTCTGTAAAGTTGCGGCAGTAAATTCTTCAACTGTAAATGCGCCTGACTTTACATCTTCAATGTATTTCAGGATGGAAGTATTCAGATTCATCTAATTCATCTTTGGTGCACGAACATAATGCTCACGGAAGTTTTTTAATGATTCAATTAGTTTTTTATCATAAGGGATAAATTCATCTTTTCGTAATTCATTTAAGGATTTTTCCTGAGATGTGATTTCTTCAGATGATAGATCGATTTGGTCTAAAATATCGAAATATTCAAGCATTTTTTTTACGCGGCTTACATGCTCACCATGATCTTCAAGATCAATTTTCATTAATTCTGCTACTCTGATAATCTCTTCTTCATCTACCAATTTTTCTACCTATGATGTAATTCATCTAAAGCTATTGATATATTCTCTTCTCAAGAATTATTTTTCTTTAATTTGAAAGATAGAAACTTACTCTCAATCATATCGTCATGTTTCCACGCTAACATCAAATAGGTAAAAAAATATCATAAATTATGAAAGCTGTAATTTTAGCTGGGGGGTATGGAACGCGATTTAGTGAAGAAACCCATTTGAAACCTAAGCCTATGATCGAGATAGGTGGAAAACCAATTTTATGGCATATTTTAAAAATTTATTCAAATTACAACATTAACGAATTCGTTATTTGTTGTGGATACAAAGGTCATGTGATAAAAGAATATTTTAGCAAACTTGATTCGGAGTTGTGGAATGTTGAATTAGTGGATACCGGAATGGATACAATGACTGGCGGTAGAATTAAAAGAATTCAAAATTATATAGATGACACATTTTGTTTAACGTACGGTGACGGTGTTAGTGACGTTAATATCAATAATTTAATATCATTTCACAAAGAAAAAAAATCCTTAGCTACGTTAACAGCGATTCATCCTCCAGAAAGATTTGGAGTACTTGAATTGTCAGAAGAATATGTTGCAGAATTTCATGAGAAACATAGAGGTCAATCTTCATGGATAAATGGAGGGTTTTTTGTGTTTGAGCCCGAAGTTTTTGATTACATAAAAGATGATAAAACTATTTTGGAAAGATCACCATTGGAAACTTTAGCTAAAGAACGAAAATTAACGGCGTTCAAACATAATGGATTCTGGCATTCAATGGACACTCTAAGAGATAAAAAAAACTTGGAAAGTTTATGGAATTCAGAAAAAGCTCCTTGGAAAACTTGGTGATTTCATTAATGTTTAGTAATTAATTTTCTAAATTTTTATCTGAATGGCCCATTTTATAATAACTTCCAGCATCGAATTTTTCTTTATCCAAAAAACCTCTGCCATCAATTAATATGGGATTTTTCATAAATTGTTTCAAAAATCTTGAATCTATTGATTTGAATTCAGGCCATTTTGTAAAAATCATTGCAATATCTGAATCTTTCAATGCATCTTCAATTGTCGTACAAATAGTACAGTTTTGAAGTGATTTGATAGAATTAGATTCGGATTTAAGAATTGGATCAAATGCAAAAATCTTTGCGCCTTTTTTCAATAATATTTCTATAGCATCCAGTGCAGGAGATGATCTTAAATCATTAGTATCTGGTTTGAAAGTTAAACCAAGAATTGAAATTTTCTTATCTTTCAAATCTCCTAAAATTTTTGCAGATAATGAAACCATTTTGTTTGGTCTTTCGGCATTTATGTTTAAAATTGCTTTGAGTAAGGGGGTTTGAGTTTCTTGTTTAGTCGCATAATCCAATATAGCTTGAACATCTTTAGGAAAGCAGCTACCTCCAAAACCACATCCCGGAATCAAATATGATGCCAAATTTGGGGTAACTTTTTCATCATTTACAATCGATGTAATTCTTTTATCTAAAACCAATGCGTTGAGGATTTTATATGGATCGACACCAGGGATTTTTTCTGAAATATTTGCTATTTCATTGGAAAAAGAAATTAACATTGAAAAGAACGCATTATTTGTATATTTAATTAACTCAGCAGATTCAAGATTTGTTTCAACAAATTGGCATTTATCTTCAAAATTTTTAAAAATCTCTTTAACAAATAAAACTACATTTTCATCAAAATTCCCAATTACTATTTTATCAGGATTCATGAAATCATTTAGGGCACTGCCTTCTCGCAAAAATTCTGGAACTACAGACAATCCAAATCCATTTTTAGATAATCGTTCATTTAAAATTGGCAAAATTGTATTTCTCGAAGTATTTGGAATTACAGTGCTACGTACAATTATTTGATAGTTTTTTTTGTTATTTTCATTTATGGCGTCTGCTAACGATTCTACTGAACTGACAATTTGAGTAAGATCTATAGAATTATCTTTTGTAGGCGTGCCAACACAAATGAAACAGCCATCTGTATTTTGTACAAGTTCGTTCAGATTAGTTACAGGTATCAAATTATTAGACGAAATAACATTTTCTAAAATTTCTTGCAAACCATTTTCAAAAAATGGTAATTTTTTATTTTGTATTTGCTTGATTTTTTCATCATCTATATCAAAAATTGTAATTCGATGGTTTTGAGACGCTAAGCAAATTGCAGTCGTTAAACCCACATATCCGGCGCCAATTACTGCTAAATTCATTTTAAATTCTCTTTATACCACACATATGCTCGTCTCAAACCTTCTTCAAGACTAATCTCTGGCTCATAACCTACAGTTTTCTTAATAAATTTCAAGTCAGGACATCTTCTTTGTGGGTTATTAACCACGTAATTTGGGTCGTCACTTTTTTCAAATTTAATTTCAATCGGGGTTTTCACTGTTTTCTTTATCAATTCAGCTGTATTTTTTACCGAAATTTCTTCAGTATCATTACCAACATTACAAATTGAACCCGAAGGTGCTAGCATCAATACTCTAAAAAATGCACGTATTGCATCCGTAATGTAACAAAAACTCCTTGTCGGAGAGCCGTCACTATGAATAATTATTTCAGAATTAGTAATGGCATTTTTCATGAAATCTGGAATCATTCGGCCATCGTCTAAATTTAGAAATGGGCCAAAAACATTAAAGGGTCTGACAATTTTCACAGGTACTTCATAAAGTTGCTCGTACAAGATTGAAACTGTTTCTGCTAATCGTTTTGACTCATCATAACATGCTCGAGGCCCTGTGCAAGAAACATTTCCCCAATATGATTCGGGCGTAGGAATTATGTCTGGATCTCCATAGATTTCACTAGTACTCAGAAACAACATTGCATCAACTTTTTTTTCTTTAGAAAGCTCTAACAAATTTCTAGTTCCTTGATAGTTAACATCGACTGTCTTTAATGGATATTTTCTATAATATGGGGGTGATGCTATGCTTGCAGCATGAATAATGTAGTCTACATCATCAGAATATTTTATTTCTTTAGAAATATCTTCTTCAAGAAAATTTATGTTTGAACTTTGATATGCATTTTTATCTTTAGCCGTTATTAGGTTGTCAATTACGGTAATTTTGAGTGGGTTTTTTAAATATTCATTCAAACTGTCTAAAGCTTTTACAAAATATGTTCCAATGAATCCTCTTCCTCCAACTACTAAAAATTTCTTATTTTCCATTTTATCTGAAAAGTTTTTGATATCATTTACAATAATTTCAATATCACTTTCAATTATTTTATTAGATGATTCATCCATTTACTTTAACATGGAATTGAGCCATATTTATTAAGTTATCAGTTACAATTGCTAAAATCTAACATTAAGCAATTATATTATCATTTTTTAAAATAGACGTGATTTGGAAGATAATCCTCGTGTTTTAATTATTGGTGCATCAGGAAAAGTTGGAAAAGAAATTTTTAAAATTTTAAAAAATAAGGACAATGATTCAATCTATGATGTTTTTGGAACCTATAATACAAATCAAATGGAAGGATTGGAACCTCTAGATATAACCAATCTATCCGATGTGGAAACATTTTTAGAAAAAATTAAACCAACGATTTTAATTCACACTGCCGCAATAACATATCCTCCACGATGTGAAGAAAATAGAGAATTGGCATGGAAAATCAACGTGGAAGGGACAAAAAATCTCGTTCAATACTGCATGAAAAATAACTGCAAAATGATTTTCATATCGTCAGATGGTGTTTTTAATGGAAAAAATGGTCCCTTTGACGAATCACATGAAACAAATCCTTTGAATTATTATGGTGAAACAAAAGTTGAATCAGAAAAAATTGTTTCTGGACTGAATGATTATTTGGTTATTCGTACAGCATGGGTGAATGATGTTGCGCCAGATTCACGTAGTTTTGCAATGCAGGTGATTAATTCTCTCCAAAATGGTGATGTTTTCAATGCAGCCATAGATCAGTTTGGACATCCCACTTATTCTGTAAATTTAGCTGAAATAATTATAGAATTAATTAAAAATAACAGTGAAGGTATTTTTCATGTAACTGGTTCGACGTATATTGATAGGTTTCATTTTGCTAAAAAAATTGCAAAGGCTTTTTGTCTTAATCCTGACATGGTGCACAAAACTACAACAAGCTTACAACAATCGCAAACAAGACCAATGGAAGCAAATCTGAAATTAGATAAATTGAAATCCGTGATTCCGACTAACGTACTTTCATTGGATGACCAGTTGGATTTAATGAGGAGTAATTATCACGTAACGAGTTCTATTAAAGATGTAAAAATACAATCTTTAGGACGTTATAAAGATCAAAGAGGTTCTCTGTCGGTATTAGCTAGTAAAAATAGAACTGATGCACCAAATGCATCAAAAATTGAAGAGGTGTACATTTCTGACATACCTAATTCTGGCACTATTCGTGCAGGGCATAAACATCATAGATTGGAGGAATTTTTCGTTATTTTAGATGGTTCTGCAAAATTTGTTCTCGTAGATGATAGAAAAGAAAGTACTACGTACAAAAAACGTGCAACCTTTTTTCTAAATGGTGAATTTCGTTCAGCATTATTTGTTCCTTCAGAAATATTTCATGTATTCATCACATTGGAGAATAATTCAAAATGCTTGGCAATAGCTAGCGACGCATATGATGCACAAAACCCAGATATGATTCCTGCAACTAAAGATGTTTTTGAAAATGAGTTTGATATTTGATTTTTATAAATAACTGGATTTTTTTGAAACTGTTTTAAACACTGACTAATATCCATCTTGATATGAAAATTCTTAATAAAATTATCATCATAGTGATGATTTCAGTTGTTATCTATACATCTTTAATCATATATTCTGATTTGATTAAAATTTCTAACGAAAGCTTATCTTTTCAAATCGAATATGCCCCATTAATCATTTCATCTCTTACATTTTCATTTTTTTTGGCAATTTTAAGATGGCATGTATTTTTAAAAAAATCAGGAATTATTATTCCAAAAAGAAGCACGGTATTAATTTTCATGGCCGGATTTTCATTATCTATAATTCCTGGAAAATTAGGTGAATTAATTAAATCAGAATTATTAAAAACAAAATACGGCATACCTAGGAAAAACTCAGTTCCCATAATTTTTACAGAGCAACTCTATTCTGCTATCGGTTTATTGATTATAGCCGGTTTTGGTATTTACTATTTTGATTTGAGTGTGTATGTAGTTGTTTTATTTGCTGCAATTATCGCATCAATTTTTGCATTATTATTATCAAAAAAAATATTTTTGAAATCCTCGAAAATATTTTCTAAAATAAAATTCTTGAACAGTTTTTTAAAAGATATTTCCGAATCATATGTTGTAATCAGACAATTATTTTCATATAAGATGTTAATTCCTTCACTCACACTTTCCATATTATTTTGGATTTTTCAAGGAATTTCAGTTTATTTGATTTTGTTATCGTTTGGAATTAATTTATTTGATTTTGTTACTTTGCTTACTGTTTATACCAGTTCAATAATGTTGGGCGTTATTTCATTTTTGCCCTTGGGCATTGGCGTCGTGGAGGGAAGTCTAGCAGGTTTTATGTCATATCAAGGACTGGAAATATCTTCAGCATTAACGTTGGTTGTAATTATTCGATTAATTGTGCAATGGTTGCCTATCACCGCGGGATTTATTTCATTAAAAATTATTCATGGTTTTGGATCTAAAGATAGGGGCATTTTTACGTGATATTATGAGTTATTTTTTAATGAATGAAATAGGTAAGAAAAATTTTTTAATTTTTGCTTCTGTTTCTGCCTTGGCAGTTCATAAATTGATTTTTCTAATTACTTTCAAAATTAACTATCCGTATGCGGCAGATACGGCAGATGTATTTAATTCAGTTTTTTACTTCATTACGGAAAATGACTTTACCCTATTTGCAAATAAAGGACTTCACCTCATAATATTTCCAAAAATCGTGGCATACCCAAATTTACTACTAAATTCATTTGATGTAGGCAATTTGTTTTATTTACAATGGATAGTGATTTCTGTAACTGTCTACGTTTTGTATTTGATTTTAAAGCAAACTGACAAGAATCTGTTTTGGACATTAATTCCAATATCTGCATTTCTATATTCGCCTTTGACCACAAGCAGTTATTGGTCTGCCACCATCCTGGCATGGTTATTTCCTATGTTAGGAATAGTTTTGATTGTTTATTTCTTGAATAGAAAACCAACTCGTATTTCCACATTCAGTTTAAGCGTATTTTTTGCCATTTTTAGTACTTTTTCAATAATGATTGGAGCAATTTCATGGATCATAGGAATAATTATGCTAGCGCCAAAATTATTCGAAAAAAAAAATTCGGAAAAAAAATGGTTTTTCCTCTGGATTCCAATTGTAATATTTGCAGGATTTTCATACTTGCATTTAACATCTGGTAACTCCGAACCAATAGCTTACGATTTATTATTTAGTTACACATCGTTCTCGTTCATAACACATTTTGTGGCAAGTTCATTCCGATTAAAATTTGAATTTTTAATGGTATTTGTTGGAACTGCTTCTTTAATCTTATCTGGATTGTACGTTTGTTATTTTACAAAAGAAAAATTGTTAAAACAATACTTCCCATGGTTTGCATTAATATCAGCCGGATTAATCGGAGCCATCATAACTGCATTAGGCAGAATGCAGTATGTAGACACACATCTAGGCAATGATCCATACTATATCACAATATCACAACTATTTCAAATTGGGCTAATTGTGTTATCTGGAAAATTAATTTACGAGTATAGAAAACCTCCAACAACTATCACAAGAAAATTTGTTCTTTATTTGCTCATTTTATTATTAATCTCACAAATGATTTTATTAATTCCGTCTTATTATTCAGGTTGGGAAAGAGGAAATTACTATTTTGAAGAGAAGAATAATTTATTTAGCTGCTATTCCCTATCACCTCAAATAAATTGCGTCTATGATGAAAAATTCAATCCATTTATTACAAATTCGGCAGTCTACGATAATATTAAAATTGCAAATTATCTATTAGAAAATAATCATAGTATTTTTGCTGAAAAAGGATTTAATGAAAAAAATATTCAGTCGCTAGAAAAGTTTGACAATTATTCTGACAACAAAAAAATATTTGAAGATGGTCAAATTACCTCGATTAACGGAAGCAACGTAATTAATGAATCAGATTTCATTTTTGAAGACGATTTTGTGAAAATTGACGGGTGGTTAACTACAAAGAATTACTCTAATTTAGAGAGTATTTTCCTAATTGTTGATAACACGCCATTTCTTGAGCATGATGATTTTCAAATAATTGAGGGGGGCAATCATGAATTGACAAAGATTGAATGGTCAGTATTTTTCTTATCAGGGTATTTGGAACACGGGTGCCATGACGTAAGTTTTGTCGGAATCTTTGAAAATGAAAAAATTCTTTTAGACGATGAAAAAATAATATGTCGACAGTAAGATTGCTAACTTTTGATTATGAACCACAAAAATTTCAGTCCCATAACAATAGCTTTTTGTGTATTTACCGTTCCCAATTTTGATTTTCCAATTCTTTTATTGAATGTGACAGGAACCTCTATAATTCTTAGATCTTTTTCTATTCCCAACATGGTCAGATGAAGATGTGCTGCAATCCCTGCTTTTGGCTTATCAGTGTCAGGATAAAACAAATTATCAACAACTTCGTCTAGTGCGTCTCTGGAAATTAATCTGAATAGACACCCTACATCGGTTAAATTCACAATTCCGGTATGTAAAAGACTGAAATATTTAATTTGAATTAACTTGGCTAGGAAAAAGTTTCCCCATACATGAAGAATTTTATTTTGATTGCCCTTTTGAGTTAAAACTTGATTTTGTCTAGTACCTATCACCATGTCACAATTATCTAGATAAGGCAACATCTTTTCAATATCATATGAATTTGATGTACCGTCTGCTTCTGTGAGACCTATAACGCTCGTATTTGCCTTTAATGATTCCTTTAATCCTAATGCGACTGAATGCCCTAGGCCCCTATTTGCATTTTTTCGGATTACTGTGGCTCCTGCTTTTTCAGCAATTCCTGCAGTGTTATCCGTACTATGATTGTCTATCACCAACACCTGGGTTACAAATTGAGTTTTCAAAAAACCTTTTACAGTTGTTTCAATTGATTTTGATTCATTATATGCAGGAATTACCATACAAATGGTGGGATCCGTGAATTTTTTGTGTTTTAAATAATGAGCCTCACGTTCATTTTTGTAATTTCTTCTTTTTACCATGAATATTACTGCAATTGATACCCAGATTATGTCTGCAATTAAAATCCATTTCAAATACAATGAATAGTAAATATTTTCTACAGTGTCTTGCCCACGTAAAATTGAATCAAACCCATTGACTGTAGAATAATACAAATTCGATGCAACCCATACTATGTTGATTAGAAACAAAATCGCAAATGAAAAAACAGCTATAATGTATAAAATTCCCAAATTATGTACCTCATTTTTTTCAAAACAGAATGCTATATAATATTACAAACATGTGTTTTTCTAGTTCTTCATAGTAATGATTTTTGTAATTTTAAATTGATTTCAAGCCTGTACAAAAAACGAACAACAATTGAATCTAAGGAGTAAGCCTATCAACGTCTCTTGGATAAAATGTTGTATCTCTAATATTTTCAGTTCCGGTTAACGCCATCATTAATCTTTCAAGACCAATACCACAACCAGCGTGTGGAGGCACACCAAAATCAAATATGTTAAGATGATAGCCAAATGCTTCAGTTTTCATACCTTTATTCTTCATTCTATCTTCTAATTCTGATTTCTTTTCAATTCTTGTACTGCCTGATGATAACTCTAAATCCCCCCACATAAGATCAAAGGATTCAGATATTTTTGGGTCATCTTTCTTTACTTTTACATAGAAAGGTTTTGGACCCATAGGCCAATCAACAATAAAGTAAAAACCACTCAAACCTATTTTTTGTAGATTTTTTGGATACAAATCATCGCCCCATTGAGCCTTTACCCCCGCAGCCTGCATCTTTTCAATTAGTTCTGCATATTTGTAACGAGGTATTTTATCAGGTACTTCAGGTACAATAAATTCAACATCAGGATGTTCTTTTACAAAGTTTTGAACAGTTGTAATACAACTTCTGATAAGTTCTTCAATTCTATCCATCACATCGTTGTAGTCAACATATGCTTCTTCAAAATCTATTGAAATTGCTTCAGATAAATGGCGATTTGTTCTGGAAGGTTCCGCTCTAAATATCGGAGCAATTTCAAAAACTTTTTCAAAACTCATTGTTAATTGTTCTTTGTAAAGTTGTGGACTCTGAGCCAAGAATGCTTCTTTGTTATAGTAAAATATTGGAAACAATGCAGCGCCACCTTCAGTTGCAGTAGCAATCATTTTTGGAGTATTAACTTCAACAAAATCCTCTTTCCCTAAATAATCTCTAAGTGCTTTTAATGTTACACTTCTTGCAAGAAATATTTTTTGTAAAACATTTCTTCGAAGATCAATTGCTCTTACCTCTAATCTTGTATCAATGTTTTTTACAGTTTTTGCATATGGTTCAAAAGGTGGAATTTTTTCAACTTCTGAGAAAACTCTCATCTCACTTGGTACTACTTCTATTCCGGTTGGAGATTTTTCATTTTTTCTAGTTTTTCCAACTACTGCAATTGAAGAATGTTCTTTTAGGTGAGATAATTTTTCACGTATGTCATCATCACATTCACCACTTTTTGTTATAATCTGAATATTTCCTAATTTATCGTGAATTGTTGCAAATACGATATTTCCATGGCCTCTAACGGTAACAACCCATCCCATAACGGTCACATCAGTACCCTCATCCAAAGAATTTAGCTCGGTTGAGTAATGAGTTCGTCTAAGATCTCCCAATTCAGTTCCAATCATTTAGTTAAAGTAATTTTTTGGGTTTATTTTACATTTGTTTTGATAAGCGTTTGGGTGTATAATACACAATTTAGGCACAAATTCATCTTAAATTTAAAAAATTAACTAACAGAAATGACTCCAGTCTGTATCATGAATTTGATTCCTTTAAGAAAATCACTTTCAGAGATTAATCCTTCAGCCCACCATCCAGCAATGTTTTTTACAATTTTTATTTTAGAATTGAATGAACAATTCATGAATACGCGAGAACAAGCTATTGCCTACATATCAGGAGCAATTGCCACATATTCCCTTAGAAAAGAGAGAGGGGAGCTAGAAGATCAGGCTTCAATGTATGATTTTTTAGCAAAAACCATTCCAAAGGATCTTGAATCTGAAGCAAAAATCGAGCTAATTGATGAGATCTTTCAATATGTGTCAACCAGATTATCTAGGGAATAGATTCAAAAAGCCAATCAGATAAGAAAGATTACTCTTGACAAGCATTGCCACTTTAGGGTCACACTGTTCTTTACAAGTTTTGAAAGGTGCAAAAGATGAGGGGTTCAAAACAATACTGGTTTGTGAGAAAAAACGTGAAAAATTATACAGAAGATTCAAGTTTATTGATGAATTAATAATTGTAGAAAAATTTTCAGAGATATTAAACCAAGAAGTACAGGATAAACTCAAGCAGCAAGATGCAATATTGATTCCTCATGGAACATTGATTGCTCAAATGAGCTCTGAAGAGATTGAATCTATCACAGTTCCGATTTTTGGAAATAAGTGGATTTTACGATGGGAATCAGATAGAGAAATGAAAGAAAAACTCATGAGGGAAGCGACTCTTCCAATGCCAAAACCGGTAACAGAGCCTAAAGATATTGAAAAATTGGTAATTGTGAAAAGGCAAGGAGCTGCTGGAGGTAAAGGATATTTTATGGCAGCTAACGAAGAAGATTATAACACAAAAAGAAATCAATTAATTTCTGAAGGAGTAATTTCAAAAGACGAAACTCTGTACATTCAAGAATATGCTGCAGGAGTTTTAGCTTATTTACAATTCTTTTACTCACCATTAACTGGCGAGTTAGAATTCTTTGGAGTTGATCAAAGACATGAATCTGATATTGAAGGTCTTGGAAGAATTCCATCCGAACAGCAATTAAAATCAAAAAAAGTCCCATCTTTCAACGTAATTGGCAATAGTCCACTAGTGTTGAGAGAGTCATTGTTAGATGAAGTGTATACAATGGGAGAAAATTTTGTTGAAGCTGCAAAAAGAGTTGTTTCACCAGGAATGAATGGACCATTTTGTATTGAGGGGGTCTATGATGAGAATGCTAAATTTACATCGTTTGAATTTTCGGCAAGAATTGTTGCAGGGACCAACATCTACATGGATGGCTCTCCATACTATTCATTATTATTCAATGAAAGTATGAGCATGGGAAAAAGAATTGCACGAGAAATAAAAATTGCTGAAGAAAAAAATGAAATAGAAAAAATAGTTACCTAGGATTATTGCAAAACTCTAGGAATCTTTTTGATTAGATGTGAGATAGATATTCTACCTGGGCCG
>Ga0310344_10001723_pt1 | contig 16594 bp, 10 predicted proteins | sample HC15DNA20200_MG_FD_203801 | JGI IMG/M metagenome (GOLD analysis project Ga0310344, IMG submission 203801) | Marine microbial communities from station ALOHA, North Pacific Subtropical Gyre - HC15-DNA-20-200_MG | ecosystem: Environmental > Aquatic > Marine > Oceanic | place: Pacific Ocean: North... | reverse complement strand
AGCGACAACGTGCCTGAGTGGATCGATTTATCAAAGTCGTTCTTGTTAAGAAAGTGTAAATTTTAGCGACTCTTTGGGACTTTTCTTGGGCCGAGAGGATCTTGCGAAATTGCTCGGCTGTGCGATCCTATTACTTCGTTTTTCAGGTAACCTTACGCGTTCGATTGAGACGAGAAGGATTCGAGGAGTCGATTATGTCCAGGAAGAGTCCGCCCGCGCAAAAACTCCATAAAATCGTCCAGAAGCTTGTCAAGCAGCATGGGGCGCGATGCAAGCCCGACGCGCGACGCGGAGTGCAGGCTTGCGCGCGCGTCTGGGATTTCAAGGCATCGCAGTTTTCATCCTTCGAGGAATTCTGTCTCGAACAGTACGTGCCGCCCGGTAAGCAGCGCAGGCTTCTCCTCGAGCGACTTGACGAGTTCCACCATCATGTCACGGGAAACATGGGCGCCACGACCAAGGTGGTGCGTGCCGGGCTCGACATTGCGGACCGTCCTTTCTCTGCTGCGGAGAAGGTTTTCGGGGCCTTTTCCGTTTCCAGTCATCTTTCGGAAGATTATCGCCGTTTTCACATTGCCTCGCTCGCCCAGCTCAACTTTGGTACGGACGAGAGGTCGACCCCCCGTAAGAGAGAGGGCTGGGCGGCGCGGCGGCTCGGGCACGTGGGGCGTGAAGTCGTTCCCGCAGAGCTGCTCGCGCGCATGTCGACGGTGCAGAGTGAAGCTGATCGGTTCATCTCGGCATACAATCTCCACCTCGGAAAAATTGATTTCGGTGACAGCCGCATTCGTTTTCCGGCGAACACCGTACTCGTCTCGCATTGGGGTCTGCGAGATTACATGATGTCACTTCACGGCAGCAAGAACGCCTTGATCAAGCAACGAGCGATCCTGGATCTCATGGAGCGTGTTGTCGACGGGAAGGTCCCCGCGGAAGTACTCGACAATCCGAAGGCACAGTGGAACATCGCTTCCGCCAGGCTGCGAGTCAATGGCACGACCAAACCCGCCAAGGGTCATGGTCCACTGCGCTGGGCGAAGTTTCGCGAGATTTGGCAGCTCCATCGCAAGATCGATCAATATCGTCTCCATGGCAATCTCATCGATCAAAAGTTCAAACTCGAACGAGAGCTTCCGGAGAAGAAGGTTGTCGGTATCTTGACGAAGATACTCTCTTCGCCCGTGGCCGAGGGTGTTGGACGGTTCATGCGCGACAAGCTCGGACGAGATCTCGAACCCTTCGACATCTACTTCAAGGACTTCCTTACCGATGGTAAAGGCAAGACGCCTCTGAAGTTCGACATTCGAAAGCGCTATCCGGATTCCAAAGCCCTGCACGCGTCCATCTGCGACATTCTCGTGCGGTTGGGCTGGAAGAAGAAGCGGGCGGAGTGGATCGCTTCGCGGATCCGCGTCGACAACGGTCGGAGTGCCGGACATGCGTGGCCTCCTCACGTTGATCATGACCTGCAGTTGCTTCGTGTGCGTGTCGACAAGAAAGGTTGCGACGAGCTCAACTTCGAGACTTTTATGCATGAGCTTGGTCATTGTGTGGAGGGGGTGCTGACGAGTTACGAAATGGACTACAAGGTGCTCTGGGGAGTGCCCAATACTGCCTTTACCGAAGGCTTCGCTTTCACGTTTCAGGACAAAACGGATCCCATTCTCGGACGCCGCCTCAAGTCCGCCTCCGACGTTGTCACGGTACTGCGTTTTTGGGAGCCTTTCGAGATTGCGGGACCGGCCCTGACGGAGATTCGTTTTTTCCATTGGCTTTACAAGAACCCAAACGCGACGGCTGCCCAGATGCTACGTGCCGTGCGTCGCATCGGTGATGAGGTCTGGGAACAGTTCTATGCACGTATATTTGGCCCCGAGAGCCGCGGCTTGATGTCCGTCTACAGTCACATGCTCTGGGGAGACTTCTATCTGGCGGAGTATCCCATGGGGCATGTGATTGCCTATCAGATTCGCAAGTACCTGGCAGACAAGTCGCTCTCTGATGAGATGGAACGCATCTGCGCACTTGGAAATATTTATCCCGAAGAGTGGATGAAGTCGGCGGTGGGGCAGGAGATTTCCGTGGACCCGCTCCTCCGGGATGCGGCGGCGGCGTTGAAACGTCTGGGGTACTGATCCGGATCGTGAAGATCCGGACGCGCCTTCTTCTGCCGTTTTCGAGTCTTACAGGATTCGTGCTCCGGCGGGAGATTCGGTTATAATGAGATCCGAAACCCCTGAGTGGATAATTCCCCGTCGAATGTACTACTCTCCGAGTACCACCGTGAAGAGTGGCTTGGGCCTCGTCGGACGGTTTTTGCAAGGTGTCGAGAGTGTGCTTCGTACGTGACTGCGCGTACCGGGATAAGGTCATAAACTGGTCGTTCTGAACCGGCTCCTGAAGTTGAAGTCGAGAGGGCTTTCGGAGGTGTCCGGAAACACGGCACATGTGAAATTTTGCCTGGAAGATGCCGAGGATTTTGAGGCACGCGTCGCTCGGGTGGAGCAAGAGATCCAATGCGAAGGAGACTCGCAATGAAACAGATTGTCCTACTCTCACTGGTTCTGGGAGTTGCCGTGCCCTTGCTGGCCGACGAAGAAGGAAAGCGACTCGAGGAGTCGAGGCGGGCCCTGGAAGAGGCCATGCGCAATATAGAGCGGGAGGAACGTGAGTTCACGGAGCGTCGGCACGACCTTCAGCGGCGAGAGTTGAAACTCCTCGAAGAGCATCTGGAGCATGCGAAGAAGCGTGGTGCCAGGCGTGAAGTCGTGGAACTCGAGGTGCGACTTATACAGAAGCGGCTGCATCTGCGTAGAGAGGAGTTGCATCGAGGGCACGAGCAGAAGATCCACGAGATGGATGAAAACGTGAAGGGGCTCGAACACCGGCTGCACGAAGCCGAAAAGCGTGGAGACGAGGAGGCCGCTCGAGAGTTGCGAGGCAAGCTGGAGAATCTCCAACAGAGGAGGGAAAACTACGACGGCAAGTTTGAAAAGCGATCGGGGCGTCTGGAGAAGTTGGGGGAGCGCCAGGACGAGTTGGTTGGAAAGCTCGAGCACGTGCTCCATGAGCATGCAGAGGCGAGGGAGAGGGGAGACGGCGAGCATGCGGAGAGGCTCGAACGCAAAGCGCGCAGCCTGCGTGAAGCGCTTCATGGACTCACGACGCGTCGCAAGGAGGGCCGAGATCGCGAAAAAGCCAGTGACTGCGAAGAGGGCCGAGATCGCAAAAAAGCCTGCGACTGTGAAGAGGGCCGAGATCGCAAAAAAGCCAGACATCGGGACCGCGGTCGGCATCACGAGGTGAAAAAGGCTCTCAAGTACGTCGCAAAGCTCCGCTTTGAAGCCATGCGAGCGCGCCGCCGAGGGGAACACGATCGTGCGCGTCATCTGTGGGAGCAAGCGAACGTCAAGCAGCGGGATGTCGGTGCGTGGGTACGTGGTAAAGAACGAAAAGTCGGTGAGGGCAAGGACGGGGCACGCGGTCGAAAGCGAAAGGGCGAACACAGGCAAGCGGCCGGCCGCGGAGTTCGAGAGGAGCTCGACCGTTTGCGGGGGGAAGTCCACGAAATCCGTAAGTTGCTGAAGGCTGCGTTGGAAAAGTAGGGCGGAGAAGGTTCAAGGGCGCTCTGGCGCGCCCTTTGACAAAGTGACCTGGTGTTCTCACGGACAAGCTGGGCCGATAAAGTGGGCCGGGCTTTGGCCGGTGGGAGTGACTTTGTGCGTTTTGGCCACGAAGTCGTTGGTCAAGGATTCTGTGGGGACGGTCCCACGGGAGCGTCGTACATCGCCTCGAGCCACCAGGCCAGCTCGCGGTCGTACTCTGTCGAGAGATTGTCCCGTACGAGTTGGCGGTGAAAACTGACGGCCCCGACGCGATCCAGGTCGGCTGCGTCGGCGTCGGCGAATCTCTCCGAGGGATCGACAGCGATCATTTTGTGAACGAGCTGGTAGAGGAGTGGCGCCGTGCGGACCTCCTCGGGCAAGATGTGGTCCAGGCGGCCCGGGAGCTCGTGTTTGGCGGCAATAAGATCTTCTCGGCTTTCGCATTGCCGGAAAAGTTGGCGGCCTGTGAGCATCTCGATGAGCACATACCCGAGGCTGGCGATGTCGGAGCCCAACTCCACGCGCCGGTCCTTTAACTGCTCAGGAGCCATGTAGTAAGGTGTGCCGCGAACGCCGTCCTTTTCGGCACCGAGAATACAGGAGCTGTCGATATCGATGATCTTCTTGGTGCCGGTGCGCTTGATCATGATATTCGACGGCTTGAGGTCGCAGTGGACGATGTCGTTGTGGTGGAGGGCCGAGAGCCCTGCCAGGCAGCCTCGCAGGACGTCCACGGCGAGTCCGGGTTTCAATCGACAGTGATCTTCGCCCGCCGTGACGATCACGTCGTTCAAATGTCGCCAGTTTTCGGGCGTCAATCTTTGTTTCAAGCTCTCGAGGCGCTGAAGGTCGAGCAAGCGTGCCAGGTCGAGGCCGTCGACCCACTCGAGGACCATGACGCGATCGCCGTCGATGGCCACGCCGTCGATAGTGACAAAGTCGCGGATGGAGATCAGGTTGTCGTGCTGGACTCCGCTCACTCGCTGTGCCTGTCCGGCGATGCGCTTCATTTCACGCACGTAGTCGGACGTCTCACGATCGGGGTGCCGGTAAAAAACCTTCAGCGCCACGCTCGTGAAATATCCATCAACGCCTTCTCGGTGTGCGAGGTAGACCACTCCTTGTGCACCTTTTCCGAGCAGTCTGAGTATGCGGTAGTTGGCGGTCCACGCCAGCTCGTCGAGGGGTGTGGTCGGCACATATCCGCTGTAGATACGGTCGTTGTCGTGGTAGCTCAAGAACGTCGTGGAAGCCGAGGGGTCCGTCTCGACCGGTAGCGCGTTCGTCGGGTGGAGCGAGTGCTCGGAGGAGCGCCGCTGTTGGGTGTTGTCGTTCAGGGGTCTTTTGTCTAAATCCATTTGTAAAAAAACTTTACGTGCGCTGTCAAGGGTTCGTATGTGTCGCTTTACGGTGTGGACATGAACCCCGAACAGACCCCGAAAATGCTATTCTAAGAAGCAACGGACCTGAATTCCACATCGTTCAGGTTTCGATTTGCCGGGCGGACAGAGTCACGAGACGACGTTCAGAAACGATGTCCGATAACGAAAATAATCCGATGAGTGAACTCTGTCCGTGGAGGAGGAATCGCCAGGGCGAAGTTAGCGCGGGGCCATACGCAACGCACCATCGAGGCGAACCACTTCGCCGTTGAGATAACGATTTTCAATGATGTGTTGTACGAGTGCCGCGTACTCGGTTGCATGTCCCAGGCGCGAGGGGAAAGGAATCGACTCGCCTAGAGCCTGACGCGCCGGCTCGGGAATGCTGGCCAGCAAGGGCGTTTCGAAGAGACCCGGTGCGACGCTGACCACGCGGACACCTTGACGCGAGAGGTCTCGCGCTGCTGGCAAGGTCAATCCGGCGACGCCGCCTTTTGACGCGGCATAGGCGGCCTGACCGATCTGACCCTCAAAAGCCGCCACGGAGGCGGTATTGACAATGACGCCCCGTTCACCGTCTTCGCCGGGCTCGTTGTTGATCATCGCCCCGGCAGCGAGTCGCAGCGTGTTGAACGTGCCCACCAGATTGACCTCGATAACTTGTTTGAATAGCTCGAGCCCATGGACACCCTTCTTGCCGACGACTTTTTCGGCAACCGCGATCCCCGCACAGTTTACGAGTACATGGAGCCCCTTTTTGGCCTCCAGTGCGATCTCGATTGCCTTTTGGACTGACGCCTCGTCTGTGACGTCGGTCTGTGCAAAGACCACCGGGTGCCCCTGGAGAGCCTTTACGAGCTCTTCGCCCTTCGCGACATCCCGGTCGGCGACGACGACATGAGCGCCCTGCTCGAGTAGACGCTCGACGACAGCACGTCCGAGCCCGGAGGCGCCGCCGCTTACCAATACGCTACGGTCGTGAAGATCCATCCATTCGCCTCTGCGATTACGGTCTCGCGTCTCTGGTTAAATAACTTTCTTTGTTGGAATGGTCTCGCTCTCCCCCGGTGAGGCCGACCATACCGAAGCGCCGAGTGCTCGTCAATCCCCTCGCACCGTTGCGACTTCTCCGGGCGTTTTCTTTCGCAATCCCAACAATCCCGCCCAGTGTTCCCTCAGCTCCCGGAGGAATTTCGTCATGTCTTCGAGAAACAGGTACGCTGACGGTAGTAGAATCAGTGTAATCAGGGTCGAGAACATGACGCCGAATCCGAGTGAGATGCCCATGGGGATCAAAAACTTGGCCTGTACACTCTTTTCGAGCAAGAGTGGGGTCAATCCGGCGAATGTGGTCAGAGATGTCAAAATAATGGGTCTGAATCGCGCTGCGCCCGACACGCGCACGGCTTCGTCCAGGGGCATCCCTTCTCGTCGACGTCGGTTGATGTAGTCGACAAGCACCAGGCTGTCGTTCACGACCACGCCGGCGAGTGCGACGATACCGAACATGGAGAGAATTGTCAGCTCCATGCCGAAGATCAGGTGTCCGAGCACGGCGCCGACCAGGCCGAAAGGAATCGCGGATAGTACAATCACCGGCTGTAGGTAAGATTTGAAAGGCACTGCGAGCAAGGCGTAGATCATCAGCAAAGCGAGAACGAATCCCGCGAAGAGTTCGTCGAGCGTTTCACTTTGCTCGCGGGCCTGTCCCTCGAAGCTATAGGTGAGTGCGGGATAGCGCCTTTTGAGAGCCGGTAGGTGTTCTGCGGTGATGGCTCTGATGATTTCGTTGGCGTTCCCCTTCGACTTGTCGACATCGGCCGTGACGTTGACGGTGCGTCGGCGGTCGGAACGACGGATTGCGGCATAGCCGCGTCCCATCTGTGTCGACGCCACGTGTGTCAACGGTACTTCCAGACCATCGGGAGTGCGGATGCGCATATTTTCGAGATCGCCGATGGAGTCGCGCTCCTCGGAGGGATAACGGACCATGACTTTGATGTCGTCCCGTTCTCTCTGCACGCGCTGGGATTCTTCGCCGTAGAAACCTTGTCGGACCTGACGTGCCACGTCGATTTGACTGAGGCCCAGAGGTTCCGCCGTCTCTTTGGTTCGGATCTGGATCTCGAATTTTCCCTTCTGGTGTGAATCTGCGACGTTATAGACGCCGGCAAATCTGGCGAGCTGCGCCTTGAACTCTTCCGAGGCCTTTTCAAGCGCCTCGAGATCCGGGTGTGACAGCTGTAAGTCAATAGCCGCCCCTGGTGAGAAGATCGACGACGTGAAGGTCAGATCTTGCACGCCGGCGATCGGCCCCGTAAGTTCGCGCCAGCGACTCTCGATCTCGGCCGTCGTCACGGGACGACTCTCGGCTGGTTCGAGTTCGATTGTGACTTCGCCCAGGTGTGAGCCTGTGTAGACCAGGCCCATGCGTCCCGCGTTGAGTGCCTGGATCGTTCTTTGCGGTTGCTCCGCGACCGACGTCAACACGTGCTTGAAGACGTCACTCTTGCCATATTTTGCCTCGATCTCCTGTTCCAGCTCGCGTGCCTTCGTCTCCAGCTGGCGAACGGCTGCTGCGGTGTCTCCGACCGCCGTTCCCTGTGGCATGTCCAACATTGCCGTGACGTAATCGGCGTCGACGGGGGGAAAGAACACGAAGCGAATCCAACCCGCACCCACCATTCCCGCCGTGAGAATGAGCAGGCTCAGTCCTGTGGCGAGGGTCAAATAGCGCCACTCGAGCGCCCTGTCCAAAACCGGGCGATACACTTTTTCGACGAAGCTCTCGAGAAGGCCGGAGAAGAAGCCCTGAAAGCGTAGCCAGAGCTTTACGGGAGCCGAGGGTGGGCGCTCATTGATTCCGTGCGCGAGATGCGCGGGCAAAATGAGCAGGCTTTCGATCAGAGAAAAAAGCAGTGCCGGAATGAAGATCAGCGGTACGACTCTCATGATCTTTCCAGTGGTGCCGCTGATGACCAAAAGCGGCAGCATGGCAGCCACGGAGGTCAGCACGGCGAAGATCACCGGCACGCTGACCTCCACGACGCCATTGACAGTCGCTTCGACTTTGTTGCGTGCTTTCTTTTGATGGCTGTAGATGTTCTCGCCTACCACGATGGCGTCATCGACTACAACACCGAGTGCCAGGATGAACGCGAACAGGGAGATCATATTGATAGATACGTCGAGACTCGGCATGAGCCAAATGGCGCCGAGAAAGGATACGACAAGTCCCACACAGACCCAGACCGCCAGTTTGAAGCGCAGAAAGAGAGTCAGAATCGTGAAGACCAAAATGAGGCCATAGAGTGCGTTGCGCAGTAGAAGGTCACGTCGACTGCGCAAGTAGTCCGCGTTGTCTTGCCACGTTTCGAGAGAGATGCCTTCCGGTAGACGTTGAGAGGCTTCTTCGACGTAATCGTGTACGACGCTCGAAACGGTCAGCGCGTTCTGCTTTCCGACGCGAAACACCTGCAAGATGACCGTCGGTTTGCCATCGAACCCTGCTCTCTGATCGGTGTCCTCGAAACCATCCACCACGTGAGCAACGTCTCCCAGAGTGATCCGTGTACCGTCAGGTTGCGTGATAAGCGCGAGTTTTTCGAATTCTGGACCGCGATAGGCCTGGGTTTTCGTGCGCAGGAGAATTTGCCCACTCGGAGTCTTCAAAGATCCGGCTGGAATGTCGAGTGACGAGCGCCGGATCGCGTTCGCGATGTCGTCAAAGCTGAGGTCGTGACGGCGGAGGGCATCTTCGGAGACTTCTATGGAGATCTCGTAGGGCCTGGCGTTCGCGAGAGTGACGTGCGTGATTTCCGGTATGGCCGCGAGCTCGTCCCTCACCTGCTCTCCGAGGAACTTCAAGGTCGACTCCTCGGCATTTCCGAAGAGCGCGACGTTTATCACCTGGTGTCGGCCGATGATCTCCTGGATAACCGGTTTTTCTGCTTCTTCGGGAAGGGTGTCAATGGCATCGATGCGTGCCTTGACATCGTCGAGCACCTTTCTCGAATCCGCGTCAGCCAACATCTCCAGGTTGACGACCCCGACGCCTGCGTAAGCGGTGGAAGTGACCTTCTTGATGCCGTCGACGTCTTGAACCTCCTCCTCGATGCGCACACAGATGGCCTCTTCGACTTCTTCGGGTGTTGCGCCGAGGTATTCGACTGTTACCGATATGAAACCGGAGGAGAGCTCGGGGAAGATCTCCATCTTCACGTTTCTCACGGTCAAGAGGCCCCCGGCCATGATCAAGATCATGAGCAGGTTGGCGGCGACGGTGTTTTCGGAGAACCAGGTGAGCGCTCTTCTCATGGCGAATCATCACTCCCCAGGCTCTGGTCTTCAACGGCGGCCGGGTTGTCGTTTTCCTGGGCGCCTGTGTCTTTGTCGGTCAGAACGCGGACTGTCATGCCTTCCACGGGCGCTTCCAGCATTGTCAGGCAGACCTGATCGCCCTCCTCGAGTCCACGACTGACGAGCACCGTGTCGTGTTGGATACGAACGATGCGCACCTTGCGGAAGTGTAGCTTTTCGGCACGATCGACCACGAGTACGCGGGCGACGTAGGCCAGTCCCACGGACGCCGTCGAGTTGCCGTTATATCCCTTCGATCGCTCTTCAGGGGCGATTTCACCACGCACACTCGAACGTGGCAGTGTGGCTACTCTGGAGAGAGTCTTGCCTTCGATCTCTGCGGTGACAAAGAGGCCCACGGTGAGGGGCGGTCGGTCGGGATCTGCACCGCGACCATAAGGGTTCTTGACCTGTGCGATGGCATGTACCAGGCGGGTACGTGGATCGATCTCGCCGTCTGTTCGTACGATGCGTCCTACCCAGGAGTGCACGCGACCTCCGAGTCGTGCGCGAATCGTGACGGACGGTCCACTCTCGTTCGCGTTCTCGCCGCGGTAGTTGACCGGAAGATTCACGTAAGCGAGGTCGTCGTAGGAGATGGGCAACCGGACTTCGGCGAAGTCAACGGAATAGAGCGTCGCGAGGGCGCTGCCGGGGGTCACGATCTGGCCGATATCGACCATCTTTTGGCGCACTCTTCCGGAGAACTGTGCGCGGAGCTCTGTGCGTTCGAGGTCCAGCTCTGTCTTGCGCAAGCTCGCACGCGCCGACTCGACGAGCGCCCGCGCTTCAGCGAGCTGAGGTTCCCGGAGGGTGAGCGGAGAAGGCTTTTCCAGGCCGAGGTTTTTCCACTCTTTACGCGCGACTTGTGCCTCCGCCTCCTCACGGGCCAGCTGCAGCTCGGCCCGTGCGACCTGCAACTTCGCCTGTGTGATCGCGAGTTTGAAATCTCGCGGGTCGACTTTGAGCAGGATATCGTTGGTTTCGAAAAAGCCGCCATCGGCCATGGATGGCGATATCCACACCACCCGTCCGGGGACTTCCGGGAAGAGCGAAATCTCGGTGCGTGGAAAAACTGTTCCTTGTGCGGAAACGCGCGTCGCGACGTCCTGGAACAAAATCTTTTGTATACGTACGATGGGCGCAGGGGTTTCCGGCACCCGGGTCGTCGGCTTTGGCCGATTCTCGTAGAAGATGAGCGCTCCCCAAATTGCGAGTGCGAGGACCAGCAAGGGGAAGATTGTCATGATTGCTTTTTTCATGGCTGCCTGAATTGCCTTTCACGCATCCGTTTCGGACTCACTTTCGTCTTCGAATCCTCCACCCAGGGAGAGATGGAGATTGACCCGAGTTTCCAATCTTTGTCGCCGCACTCCGAGGAGTTCGCTTTCGGCCTCGAGTTCAAGACGCTGGGATTCGACGAGAGTCAGGACCTCGACGAGTCCCGCGCGATACTGCTCTTCGGCGAGCTGCCGTGCACCACGAGACTGTTTGGCGGCCTCGACGAGGGCGGTCTCTCGTGCCGCGAGAAATCCTTCGGCCGAGAGTGCCGTTTCGACTTCTGAATAGGCGCGTAGCACCGTCTTTCCATAGGCCGCGAGTACTCTGTGTTGTTGAGCTTCCGCGAGGTCGACACCTGCGCGAAGACGGCCACCTTGAAGTAGGGGCTGTACGAGATTGCCGCCGAAGCTCCATATGCCGAAGTCGGGGTCGACGAGATTCTTGAGCTCGTTACTCGCGGTTCCACCGCCGGTGGTCAGACTGATGCGCGGCAGAAGCGCCGAGCGTGCCTGCTCGAGAAGTGCCATGCTCGAAGCGAGCCGGCGTTCGGCAAAGGCCACGTCGGGTCGTCGCGTCAAGAGGTTTGCGGGGAGTCCCGCCGGGGCGGTTGACGCGAGCGCGGGAAGTTCACCGGGAGGCTCGATGGCGCCAGCAGGATATCGCCCCAGAAGAATCTCAAGCTGGCGCGTGAGTTGATCGAGCTCTGCCCGGCGACGTTGAACGAGCGCTTCGGCGCCCGACAAATTGGAGAGCGCCAGCCTCAGATCCAGTGGTGGTCGCACGCCCTGTTGGTAGCGCTCGCGAATCCAGTCCGATGAGGTTCGAAAACTGTCGGCCGTGGCGCTCGCAAGAGAGAGTTGTTGGCGCGCTTCGGTGAGCTGGAACCAGGTGCGACAGATTTGCGCGGCGAGGGATTGGCGCACGGCACGCAAGTCGGCCTCACTTCCTTCGACATTTGCGAGTGCTGATTCCCGCCCGGCACGAATTCGCCCCCAGACGTCCAGCTCCCAGCTCAGGTTGAACATCGTTTCGATGCGGTTGAAGCGGCTGGTGATGAAGTTGTCCTCGTGGCCGGGGATCTCGATGCCGAAAAAAGTCTGCTTTGACCGCGCGGCGTTCAGAGTGAAATCGACCTGCGGTGAGAGATCGGCGCCCGCAATGCGAGCTTCGGCCACGGCCTCCTCGACGCGTGCCAGGGCGTCGAGGAGATCGAAGTTTTTTTGCAGCGCTTCGTCGATCAGTTCAGAGAGCTCTCTGTCGCCGAAGCTCTGCCACCAGTCGTCCGTGGGCAAGGAGCCTTCGCCCTTGCGGCCGGCCCAGTCCTCGGGCACTTTGATTCCAAGTTCGGGATGTACGACCTCCGGAGAGGACGTGCAGCTGAACAGGGCGCCGGCAATGAGCGTGATCAGGCAATGGAATTTCAAGTGAGGCCTCCTTTTCTCTCCGGGCCGGGTGTGGGCCTGCTGGACTGAGCTCGAAAACCCGCGGCCGTGAAGGTGACCAGACGTTCGATGTTTCCGTCGACGTCCGTGGGATCACAAAGACCTCGTGAGAGAAATTGAATGCGGTGCGTATCGACCATCGTGTGCGCCATGGCACCGATCATGAAGTGCATGCGCCAGAAAAACTCTTGTGCCGGGAGCTCCGGGACGACGGCTTGAAGCGCGGTCGTGAATCGCAGGGCCACTTCCCGGAACTGTTCCGTGAAGATCGCCTGAACCCGCTCGCCCGGTTCGGAGAACATACGTCCGAGAAGACGCATGACGAAGTCGTCCGAATGCTCGCGCGTGAGGCGTAGGGCGGGGCCAAGGAGGGCGCGGAGAATGTCTTCCAGTCGCCCTCCGTCGGCTTCACACTCGTCGAGTAAGCTCAGTCGCTCGTCGTTGAGTGGGCCGATGCGGCGGGCGAAGACCGCTTCAACGAGGCCTTCCTTGGATCCGAAGTGGTAGTGCACCGCGGCCAGGTTTACTCCGGCCTCCGCAGTGATCCCCCGCAGCGAGGTGGCGGCGAATCCGTGCTCGGCAAAGAGCCGCTCGGCGCTGTCCAGAATGCGGGTCTTGGTGTCCCCGGCGCCGGCCTGACCGATTGAAGGGGTTTCAGCCATTTAACTTACGACTTTTTCCTTCGGTGCGAAGACGGGCGGTTGGTTCAAACGCATGTTTTAAACATACGTTTGACCCTATCGAAGGTCAAGAAGCTTCTCGGTGTTGAGCACTGTCGATACAGCGCTTTGGAGAAAAAGCCGCGTCAATGGCTGATAAGTAACGGGGGGAATTCCGAGAAGGAGGGGCGTCGGGAAGGACGGGGCGGGTAATGTCGAGCTGACTGGCTCAACTGTATAAAAGGTACTTCGGCAGAAAGCCGCCAGATCTTTAATCTTTTTTCTACTTCCGGAAATGTCGAGAAAGCGCCGATCTTTATCGGACCGGAGTGCCGCGACGGCGGCGGCACGGTCCGCCGCCGTCGGGTAACGCGGGAACGTGGATGCGAAGACGCCTTCCCAATTCGTTCGGTGGTCGTCCGCCACGAGAGTCCCGGGCCCGGCCATGGATGCTTCGTGGCGTTCCCCCCTTCAACTCGGTCACTCCTACTTGGCAGTCTTCTTTAAGGGCCGCACCTGAATGTTTCGGAAGTGTACCTTTGCGCCCTTGGGCCAGCCTTTGCCACCATGTACCTGAATACCAATGTGTCCGGCGTGGGGAATCCGGTTCTGGTCGTCTTGAAGATCAGACATGTACGCACCGTTGACCCAGCTCTCCACCCTTGGGGGGTTGCCGACGATGCGTGCGCGGATCTGGTTCCATCCTTCCTTGTTCCAGTAACGGCTCCACTCCTTCTCTTCAAACGGGATGGGAGGCGGAGTGCCCTGGACTTTTTCCAGAGCCACGAGGTCCTTGTTTGCGTCGAGCTTGTAGCTCCTCTGCACAAAGCCACCGGTGCCCTCACCGTAGAGCCCGCCGATGTTGCCGTTGCGGTGGTGGTAGTCGACCATGACTTGGTAGCACTGGCCTTTCTCGGTCGAGCGCAGGAAGAATCCGCTGCAGACTCCCCAGTCGGGCTTTGTCTCGAAGCTGACCTCGAAGTCCGAAAATTTCTCGTTGTAGATGAGAATGCCGCCATTGCCACTGCCAGGAGGATCCTGTTCACCAGACCACACGCCGTCCTCGTATTGCCAGATGCCGCCAGTTCCGTGGCCGGTTTTGATCTTGCGCCAGTCGTTACTGGAAGCGGTCAGTGATTTAAAACCCTGAATGGTGCCGTCGGTGTTCAGGGCCTGGATGCGGATATTGCGATATTCGACCGTCTTACCGTTACCACCGTGGTAGTCCTGGACACCCACATGGCCACCGGTGGGGAGGTCCTTCATGACCGGGTACGTGGCGGGGTTTCCATTGGAGACGAGCTTTCCATCGAGTTTGACCTGGAGGTTATTGCCAAGCGCCGTGATTGCGAACTCATGCCAGACGTTGGGTTCAATGACGAGCGCGGTCGTCGGAGCCCGATTGTAGAGAGCGCCGGTGGCATGGATCGGTTTGCGCCGTGGTCTTTCGTCAGAGATCTGCACTTCGTATCCCGAAACCCAGGGCTGTGCGTCGTCTGGAGAAGGCACGTTCACGAAAACGCCACTGTTGCCGCCCTCGGCGATCTTCCACTCGATTTTGAGTACGTAGTTAGTGTAGGCCTTTTTCGAAATCAGGCGATTGCCGCCCGAGCTCGCCACGATGATTCCGTCGACGACCGTCCACGACGACTTCTTGCCTTTGACATGAAAGTGTTTCGAAATCTCCTTGCCGTCGAAGAGTGACTCGAAACCGGGCTCGAGCGGCGGAGCCTCGTATGCCAGTAACGCGGGGGACAGAGAGGAGAGGTAAAGCAAGGTGACAATCAATCTGAGCTTCGAAGCGATAGCATGTTCCATGAGTCGATCTCCGTTCCGGGTAGCCTCTGTTGTAATTCGTTTGTGACTACGGACCTTCCAGCAACACTTGCACAGCTGCGACATAGCCCAGATGAGGCTGACGTGTCTCGGCGTGTGGCAAACCGGGCGTGTGGTGCCCTCCGGCCTCGTCGACCCAGATAATATCGAGATTATTCGGAAAAGGCAGCAGGAATCGGGTGGCGTGTACGCTCAGGGCGATGGGATCGCCCAGTGGGTCGGCCCCCAGTAGAAGAAAATTGCGCCTTGCACAGGAGTAGCCGCCCACCGGCGCCGCGATACCGATCGTCGACTCCACACTTACTCCGGCCTGTCGCAGGAGGCGCGTCGCGGCGACGAACCGCTGCGCACTGCCCGAGAAACCGACCAGCTGAAGGCTGTCCCCGGGCCCGAATCCCCTGTCGAAGACGAGTTGTGTGGCGGCATCGTGGGCCGTTCCCTGCGACAGATTCAGGAGCGACCACACGATGTCGAAAGCGCCCCCATGGCGGAAAGGAAGCGTGAGTGTTCTCCGTTCGGGATTTCGCTGGCGAATCTCATTTTCCCAGGCATGTAAGAATTGACGGTCGCGCCCGCCGGCGTGAATGCCCTGTCCCAGAATGATCGCATTTTTCGGAGTCGGAGTCGTGTTGCTTTCCGGTGGGGACTTGTGGTCGAAGACGGGTCCCACCACTGGCACCGCGCCCCCGAGGTTGCGGAGTAGATCGAGTGGCGTGTGGCGTGTGCGTGTACGAAAGCGCCAAAGGAATGCCGTGGCCCCATCGCGCCAATCCTCGACAAATGCGTGCCCCGCGCGTTCGAAGCACACGAGAGACAACGGACTGCGCCCTTCGATCATCGGGTCGAACCAGCCGACGTCGATTGCGCTGAGTGGCGATTTGGCGATCTCTCCCGCGAGCTCCTTCGTACCGATTGCGAGATAGATGGGAAGATCGAGAACCAGCTGCCCGTATTCCCAGGCTGCCATGTTCCCGTAGCCGATGGTGGCGGCGTGTTGCGCTGGAGGTTTGGCTTCAGTGGCTTCGTAGCTCATGAAGTCCCAACCGATTCGCGTACCGTTTTCGTCGTAATAGTCCACGAGTGTGAGGACATCGAGGCCCATCGAATCGTAGGCGTAGGACACCAGCTTGATTTCCGGGGCACCAGCGTCAATGGTCTCGATCAACTTCGAGTAGAGATCTTCAGGGTGGGGAGACAGCACGCCATGCCAGCGTGGCCTGTCCCCGGTGCCAGGCGAAGACCAGTGGGTCAGAGTCGCGCGTAGCTCTTCGAGGGGTCGGACAGATTCGTTCCCGGTGTTATTATTTCCCTCTGCTCCGGGTTTGAAGGTGACGATCGCGAAGGGAGTCTCGCGACGGTTTTGAATCAGTTTCTCGAGTTCGCGGGGTCCCGACAGCCAGAGGCATCCGCTGGCAGAGAGGCACCAGGAGAGCGTGAAGATTGCTGCCAAACGTCCCGACCTCGCCGGAGATCTTCGGACCGGGCGGGCGGGACTGCTTGTCGGTTTATATCTCACCCTGATATTCGCGAGGGGTGACACCTCTTTCGCTCATCTGCTTGAGGTATAGAATTGTGGTCGCCCAGTGCAGTGCGACACGTTCGTGTGACAGGCTTCCTGCGCTGCTGTCGTCGCTCCAGGGGCCATGATCAATGACGGCGAGGCGAGTATCCGTATCTGTTTCTTCGATCTGCCACTCGACTCGGCCCACCGTGTTGGCGTCCCAGTGCCAGTCGTGCACGAGACGTGCTCCTTCCTCGATCTCGAGGATCTCGCGTGGACCGATGTCGACACCAAGAGAGAACTGGCCCCCCGGTTTGGGGTCGACGACAGGTTCGCGACCCCACCAGCGCTTCAGCTCGGTAGCGTCGCAGAGCTTTTGCCAGATGACCCACGGGAAAGTGAAGAGGCGTACTTCGAGTTCGATACCTGGGTCTCGCGTCACGAGTTCGTAATCGAGACGTAGGCCCGGGTTGCCGTTCTCAAGAAAATTTCGCAAGCCCGGTAAGGCAACCCACCACCAGTTCGGACT
>Ga0310344_10001722_pt1 | contig 16608 bp, 11 predicted proteins | sample HC15DNA20200_MG_FD_203801 | JGI IMG/M metagenome (GOLD analysis project Ga0310344, IMG submission 203801) | Marine microbial communities from station ALOHA, North Pacific Subtropical Gyre - HC15-DNA-20-200_MG | ecosystem: Environmental > Aquatic > Marine > Oceanic | place: Pacific Ocean: North... | reverse complement strand
AAGCGGCAAAACGGATAAAACAATATCATTTGATTTTAGAGCCAAAGCAGATTGGCTCCACATATCAAGTCCTTTCTTTACCGAACGATGAGAAAGAACTACCCCCTTAGGTAAACCCGTACTACCAGAAGTAAATAAAATGATCGCTGCCTCTTCTGGCTCAACATCTATTGCTGGGAATTCTTCTTTTGTTTCCGGTATTCTCTTGAGAACCAATGAAGGGTTAAGGAGGCTCATAATTTGTTGGCGCTCTTCATCTATCAGGCGAGAATTGAATGGTGTGATTACACAACCTGCTTTTAGCCCCCCTAAGATTCCAATTACTGTATCGATGGGATCTTCAACATAAATTGCCAATCTGGCACCAGAAGAAATTCCTTTGGATTGAATATAAGAGGCCACACCCCCTGCCTTCAAATCTAACTCCCTCCAAGTCAGCGAGCGATCCCTGCTAATCAGTACAATTTTTTCTATATTCTCCGCAGCAACCTGGTCAAAACTGCACGCGATATTTGTCATAATGAAATTACGAGATGAACGATTTTACGTCGACACTATCCCAAACTCCTGCCGGAAATTTATGTCGTGGTGTGAATTCATTGAGTATCGGCTTAGCCGTCGCGTCAACACCCCACTTTGAAGTAAACCCGTCATCGCCTGCAGTTGATGGGTCCAGGTCAGATCCACGGGAATTATTTATCAGCACCATGTCTCTGTCAGGTTGACTTCTGGTTGCTAATGCCCAGTTAACTTGCCTATCATCATAAATATCGACGTCGTGATCCACGACTACCACCCGTTTAATATATAGGTCCGCGCCAAAAACAGACATTATGGCGTTCTTTCCCTGTCCCTTAAGTCGCTGTTCTATAGAAACAAAACAAGTGAAGGGACTTGGCACACGAACCGCTTTTACACTGGGGACCATTGATCGTACTGCACGAAAAAGGTTAGCCTCCATCGGGATGGTCGATAGTAACATATGATCAAGATGACCAACATTCATATCATAAAAATAGGCCCCTTTCCGATGGGTTATTGCCTTAACATTTACTACTTCTCGTTCTCTTGCTCCAAGGCTATAGCCGGTAAATTCTCCGAAGGGTCCTTCCTCCACAGTTTCACCTGCAGAAATTTCTGCTTCGATAATAAATTCGGCCTGTGCCGGAACGGATAGGTCGATAGTTTCGCACTGTACCATTTCTAATGGCTCTTTAAGCAAAGCACCCATAATATGGGTTTCATCTTCATCAACGGAACCAATTGATAAAGCGCCCAAAGCAATAGCGGGATGGACGCCAATAGCAAAGGCTACAGGCAATGCTTTGCCTTCTGAGGCAGCCATTTTGTGGAATTCCCAAAGATGTTTTCCCAACGTCAAATGTATTGATGTCGTCTTTTCTCCAGTAATCATCAGCCTGTTATAGGCACAATTGTAAATTCCAGTATTTGGATCTTTTGCGAATGAAATAGCAGCCGTTATATAGGGGCCTCCATCGTCACCATGATGCACTATTTGTGGAAGTGCTCGCATATTCACATCGACTTCGTTTAGAATTACCTCCTTACAGGGTCCTGTATTAACTTCTTTTGGCGGAATTGGATTTTCCATTGCCTCAAGAAACCTTTTCTGCATTTGTCGGGGTCCAACCCCCATAGCCAACCCAAGTCTTCGACGGCTCGCATGTAGATTGGTCATAACTTTGAAGTCGGTGTCCTTCACATTTTCAAAAACAAATACTGGCCGCTTATTTGTCTCAAATTCAGTTTTGACAACAGTCGCTGTAATTGCGTATGCAGGATCTATTACATCCGGAACCGATACAAACTCGTCGGGGCTCTCTGACTTGATTTTGTTTATGAAAGAAAGAAAGTCTTGGGCCATAATCAATACTTTATATGATGGGAAGGGGTCTCAACTTACTCTAACCCGGAGCAAATACTAAAGATTTTATGAAGTCAACAAACCCTAGGTTTACAAAACCCAATTATAATTCCGAGATCATTTTCAAATGTTTGATAAATAGAACTTTTTACAAAAAAATTTGCACACTATTTTTTAGACGAAATCGGGGACAGCTGAAGGACTTTTCGTCATGAAAGAATGGTGGGCGGTGACGGGCTCGAACCGCCGACATCCACGGTGTAAACGTGGCGCTCTCCCAACTGAGCTAACCGCCCCACTCAATAGACTTATTTCCTATATCACAAGGTTTCGTATCCAAGAACAACTTTTATATAAAAATAAACCGGCCGCCATTAGGCGACCGGTTATAGCCTGAAAAAATCAGGACTTTTAATTCACGGCTTCCTTGAGGCCTTTCCCTGCCCGAAACTTGGGTTGGTTAGAAGCAGGTATTTGGATTTTTTCTCCTGTTCGCGGATTGCGGCCTTCTGAGGCCCGGCGGCGCGTTACGACGAAGGTACCGAAACCTACGAGACGAACCTCATTACCCCCACTAAGCGATGAAGTAATCGATTCAAATACTGCATCACAGGCTTTCGCTGCATCAGCTTTTGAAAGTCCTGCACTGGAAGCTACATTGGCAACTAAATCGTTCTTGTTCACTATAGTTCCCCTCATATTTTGAAAAGCAAGGAAATGGTCTTAATTAAGACCAACATGCAACAGCTTATAAAAAAAGCTAGCATAACTGTAGTCTAGGCCCTCAGTTTCCACCCCGTCAATCGCGGAAATCAATGATTTTTTACCAAAAATGGCAGTTTTCCGGAACTGTTGCGAATCACCCATTATTGAAAACGAAAGACAGAGGGCTCTATTAGTGAGTAACCACTCCTCCAACCTCTTTTTCAGCACGCTCGGGGACGGACACTGGATCAACATCCGGCCAATCCATAGGTGTCAACTTTCTCACAAGAGCCCGATCTAGAACCTCATCGACAGTAGTAACTGGAATAATTTCCAACCCTCGCTTAACATTGTCTGGTATGTCGGCAAGATCCTTTTCATTATCTTTTGGAATTAATACAGTTTGAATCCCTCCGCGTAACGCTGCCAAGAGCTTTTCCTTTAATCCTCCGATTGGAAGCACCCGACCACGCAAAGTAATCTCCCCGGTCATGGCTATATTTTTATATACCTCAATCCCTGTTAGCGCTGAGACCATCGAAGTACACATTGCCACCCCTGCTGATGGGCCATCTTTTGGTGTAGCGCCTTCAGGTACGTGAACATGGATATCGTTTTTCTCAAATACTTTAGGAGAAATACCGAATTCAACCGACCTCGAACGGATATATGACCTAGCTGCTTGCACAGACTCCTTCATAACATCCCCGAGCGTTCCTGTGTGTGAAACATTTCCCTTACCCGGCATCACCACAGCTTCAACAGACAGCAGTTCACCGCCAACTTCCGTCCAGGCTAATCCTGTTGTAACTCCAACGAGGTCATTCTCTTCTACCATCCCATAACGATACCGCTTTATCCCAGAAAACTTTTGAAGATTTCGTCGAGTCAAGCGGACATTTTCCACTTTTTCCGTTAGCAAATATCTAACGGATTTTCTAGATAGATTAGCTATCTCACGCTCTAGATTCCGGACACCAGCTTCACGGGTATAGTAACGAATTAGGTCCCTTAATGCGTCTTCCGAAATAGACCATTCATTAATCTTCAAACCATGAGATTTTAACTGCTTGGGGATCAGATGCTCTTTTGCAATCTCTACTTTTTCATCTTCTGTGTAACCAGAAATGCGAATGACTTCCATTCGATCAAGCAACGGTGCTGGAATCCTAAGTGTATTAGCAGTTGTAACAAATAGGACGTCTGAGAGATCGTAATCCACTTCAAGATAATGATCATTGAAGGTGTTGTTTTGTTCGGGATCGAGAACTTCAAGTAGGGCTGAGGAAGGGTCGCCTCTCCAGTCTGACCCGAGTTTATCAACTTCATCTAAAAGGAAAAGCGGGTTTGACTTTTTGGCTTTTTTCATGCCCTGAATAATTTTACCAGGCATAGATCCAATGTATGTGCGACGATGACCTCTTATTTCTGCTTCATCACGAACCCCTCCAAGTGAAATTCTAACGAAATTTCTTCCCGTTGCGGAAGCGATTGACTTACCGAGGGACGTTTTGCCCACACCGGGAGGACCAACCAAACACAAAATGGGTCCCTTTACCTTACCCACACGTTGTTGAACTGCGAGATATTCAAGGATACGTTCTTTAACTTTTTCGAGCCCACAGTGGTCTTTATTAAGAATATTTTCGGCGAACTCTATATCTTTTTTGACACGACTTCGCTTTTTCCAGGGGATCTCTAAAATCCAATCAAGATAATTACGTACAACAGTTGCCTCAGCAGACATCGGGCTCATTGAACGAAATTTTTTAAGTTCCGCGGTTGCCTTTTCTTTAGCCTCCTTAGACAGTCTTGTTTTTCTTATTTTCTCCTCAATTTCTCCTGCTTCGTCTCTGCCATCCTCTCCTTCACCAAGCTCTTTCTGAATGGCTTTCATCTGCTCGTTCAGATAGTATTCGCGTTGTGTCTTCTCCATTTGGCGTTTGACACGGTTTCTAATCCTTTTCTCAACCTGCAAAACACCAATTTCTGCCTCCATAAGAGAATATGACCGCTCCAGACGTTCTGCTACGGTAGACAACTCTAAAAGTTCCTGCTTTTCAGAAATTTTGAGCGCGAGATGCGAGGATACCGTATCTGCAAGTTTACCCGGATCCTCAATCTGGTTTAGAGAGACCAATACTTCAGGCGGAATTTTTTTATTCAGTTTTATATATTGCTCAAACTGAGACAAGACAGAGCGAGCCAGTGCATCGTGTTCTATGGCCTCATCATCCTTATCAATAAGAATTTCGGCATTTGCCTCAAAAAATTCTTCGTTCTCAGAATAATTTGAAATTAAAGCTCTCTGTGTACCCTCCACCAAAACTTTGACAGTTCCATCCGGCAGTTTCAGCAGCTGTAAAACAGTACCGATTGTCCCAACATTGTATATGTCATCGGGTTGGGGATCATCATCCCCAGCATTTTTCTGGGTTACCAACAGAATCTGCTTATCATCATTCATGACACCTTCAAGTGCGCGCACAGATTTTTCTCGACCCACAAAAAGTGGTACAATCATGTGGGGGAAAACAACAATGTCCCTCAAAGGCAAAACAGGAAAAACGGAACTTCCAACCAACTCAGACATGCTACCTCTTACTATAAAATGAGCTAACATTAGGTTAGCTTCTAGGTTTCTCCATATCCATATAAATGGGGGTGCCCGTAGTAAAAATCAAGCACCCACTAACTCAAGCACTCGTTCCTAAATCCTCACGGCGTTCCGAATAGATATAAAGGGGCTTCGTACGACCCTCAACAACTTCGCCACTAATGGCAACTTCTTCTATCCCTTCAAAACCCGGCAATTCAAACATTGTATCCAGTAATATAGATTCGAGAATTGAACGTAAACCACGGGCTCCAGTTTTACGCTCTACTGCTTTTTTCGCTATAGAGCGTAAAGCATCATCAGCAAACGTAAGTGCTACTTCTTCCATTTCAAACAATGCCGAATATTGTTTGACTAACGCATTTTTAGGCTTAACCAGAATTTCAATCAACGCATCCTCATCAAGCTCCTCTAGAGTAGCAATAACCGGCAAACGTCCAACAAATTCGGGAATGAGCCCAAATTTCAATAAATCCTCCGGTTCTATTCCTCTTAGTATTTCACCTGTTTTGCGTTCATCAGGTCCCTGCACATCTGCTCCTATACCAATCGAGCTACCTTGACCACGAGAAGTAATTATTTTTTCGAGACCAGCAAATGCACCACCACAAATAAATAAAATATTCGTAGTATCGACTTGTAAAAATTCCTGTTGAGGATGTTTGCGGCCACCTTGTGGTGGTACACTCGCAATTGTTCCTTCCATGATTTTTAATAAGGCTTGTTGGACTCCCTCACCAGACACATCGCGGGTAATGGAAGGATTATCGGATTTTCGAGAAATTTTATCAACTTCGTCTATATAAACGATACCTCTTTGTGCCCTTTCGACATTATAATCTGCTGCTTGAAGTAGCTTTAGAATAATATTTTCTACGTCTTCTCCAACGTAGCCCGCCTCAGTGAGCGTTGTCGCATCGGCCATCGTAAATGGCACATCAAGAATTCTTGCAAGAGTTTGGGCAAGAAGAGTTTTTCCACAACCAGTCGGCCCTATTAAAATGATATTGGATTTAGCAAGCTCTACATCAGCATTTTTACTACTATGAGACAGCCTTTTGTAGTGATTATGAACTGCCACCGACAGAACTCTTTTTGCGTACTCTTGGCCTATTACATAATCATCTAGAACCGAACAAATATCTCCGGGCGTTGGAACACCTTCTTTGGACTTTACAATTGCGGTCTTCTGCTCTTCGCGAATAATATCCATACATAGTTCTACGCACTCATCACAAATGAACACCGTCGGACCAGCTATAAGCTTCCGCACTTCGTGCTGGCTTTTTCCACAAAAGGAACAATAAAGCACGTTCTTTGAGTCTTCATTCCCTGATTTAGACATTACCACTCCATCGAACGTAAACCGCTTGCATGTTACCGGAGCATTTCAAAACCGTCCATCGACAAAACTTCACGGTTTTCCAACCGTTTGAAACATTTGACGAGATTTGCTCCAAATGATTCCCTCATAATTATCCGTGATAAACAAAGATAAGTGATGGAGATACAAAACTAGGGCGTTGGATCTTATTCTTCTTTGCTGCCAACAGATTCAATGTCTTTTCTTGAATCCACTACTTCGTCTATGAGACCAAATTCCTTGGCTTCCTCTGGTGAGAGAAAACTATCCCTATCCATTCGTTTTTCAATCACATCAATAGTTTGACCGGTATGGCTAACATAAATTTGGTTTAAGCGCTCCCTCAAGCTAAGAATTTCTCGCGCTTGAATGTCTATATCTGCCGCTTGCCCCTGAAAACCACCTGACGGCTGGTGAATCATAATCCGAGAATGCGGCAAACCATAACGCTTACCTTTAGTTCCTGCTGCAAGAAGAAGAGATCCCATAGATGCTGCCTGCCCAAAACATACCGTAGAAATATCTGGCCGGATATAATTCATCGTATCGTAAATGGCCAATCCTGCGGTTACGATTCCGCCAGGAGAATTAACGTAGAAGGAAATGTCTTTCGATGGATTTTCGGACTCCAAATATAAAAGTTGTGCACAAATTAAACTCGAGACCAAATCATCAACGGGACCCGTAAGAAATATAATTCTCTCCTTTAATAGACGGGAGTATATGTCGTAGGCCCTTTCACCCCTATTTGTTTGTTCAACAACCATTGGGACAAGAGCATTCATCTTGGGGGCACCTTGTTTAAAATCTTCCATCATGCTCACTTTTTATCAGCGGCCTTAGCTCGCGGGCGTTTGGAGGCCTTGGGTTTAGGTTTCTTTTTCGAAGACGTTTTAGAGGCTTTTTTATCACTTTTAGATGTTTTTACGACTTTTTCTGGTTCCCGTGTTAACTCTTCTAAGGAAACTTCGACATCAGTAACGTTGGCCAGCTCCAAGATAAAATCAATAACTTTATCTTCATAAATTGGGCCCTGAAGTTGTTGCATGGCCTCGGGATTATTTTGATAATATTCGAATACTCTCGCTTCATGCCCGGGCAAGCGAGCGGCCTCGGCTTGCATAGCTTTATTTAAATCTTCTTGGGTTACCGTGATGTTATTGGATTGCCCAACTTCTGAAATTAATAATCCCAGCCTTACGCGACGAGCAGCAATCTCTCTATACTGCTCTTTCAATTCCTCTTCGCTCTTACCCTTATCGTCTTCATCCAAGGTATCTCTCTCTTTTGCATCGGAGATTTGTTTCCAAATCGACTCGAATTCTCCGGTAAGAATTGACCCTGGAACTTCAAAGTTGTGCCCATCGGAAAGCTTATCTAATAAAACTCTCTTCAAGTGTGCACGTGATAATTGGTTATATTCCCTACCCAATTCCTCCCTTACTGCACCTTTTAAAGCGTCTAGATTGTCTACGCCGTTAGCCTTTGCAAGTTCATCATCGACTTCAACAGGCTTTGCCTCACGGACTTCCTTTAAAGAGACATCGAATTTGAGTTCTTTACCTTTTAATTGATCATTTGGATGATCGTCTGGCATAGAAACATTTATTTCCCTATTTTCTGCCGCTTTCATACCTATAATTTGGTCTTCGAATCCGGGCAAAAACCCGGCGCTTCCTATTTCCAGTTCGAAGTCGGTCATCGATCCACCAGCAAATTCTTCTCCGTCAACAGTACCCACGAAATCTATGACAACTTGATCTCCTCCTTTTGAGGCTCGTTTTCCGCTGATGGCCTCAAAATTTTTACGGCTTTCTGCTAAACGTGTAAGAGTTTTATCCACTTCATCGTCTTCGACTTTAACAACTTTGCGTTCTAGTTTCAGGGAAGAAAAATCAATTAGTTTAATTTCAGGGAGTAACTCAACATTAAGCTTATATTCTAAATCAGCCCCCTCTTCAAAAGTAATAATCTCAACCTTAGGTTCTGACGCCGGTCGAAGTCCCTTATCTGTCAAAGCTTGTTGCCAGCTTTCATTGATCGTTTTTTCTAATACCTCACTACGGACCGCATCGCCATACCTTTTACGTAAGATATTCGCGGGCACCTTTCCGGGTCTAAACCCCGGTATTGTCGCGGTGGCTCCTATCTCACCAAGGCGTGTAACGAGCTTGGATTCTAAATCATTTGCAGGCACCGTCACCGTAAATTCTCGGTTGAGGCCCTCAGTACTAGTTTCTGTTACTTGCATTGACTTCTCTACACACCTTCTCTTTAAACTTTATTATATCCGCCAAGGCTAGGACCTTGGGTTAACCCTTCAACTGTATGGTGCGGGCGGAGGGACTTGAACCCCCACGGCTTACGCCACCAGATCCTAAATCTGGCGTGTCTACCAATTCCACCACGCCCGCTAAGAACCATAAATTCAGTTACCTTTGGTATCAGCAGCGGCGTGCCTTATAACACAGTTACCACGAATGAAAATATAGACCTTTAAAGATGTTTTTAGTCGTCTTTAATCAATAAACTTCAATTTCATACAACACTTTAAACTGTAAAAACAGACATCTCTTAAGTTCTGTTTCAGACACGATTACATTAATTTCCGAATGATTTTCAATCTCATTCTATAAATTCTTGGTTTAGCTGCTTAAAAATATTAGGTAGCAACTGCGGTATATCACTGGCAATTAAGCCCATACCAAAATTTTCTGCGGCTTGTCCATGGATCCAAACGGATGCCGCTGCCCCAACAAAAGAACCCATACCCTGAGCTAAAAGCCCGGCAATTAAACCCGACAAAACATCACCAGACCCTGCAGTGGCAAGGGCAGCCGGCGCATTAGAGTTAATTATTGCCTTACCATCAGGGGCAGCAACAACCGTGTCGGCCCCCTTAAGCAAGACTGCAGCTCCAGTCTCCGCGGCCGCCGCTCGGCATCTTGCAAGTTTATCTCCCGTGTAGTTAAACAATCTAGAAAATTCTCCTTCATGGGGTGTAAGGACAACATTTCCTGTTTGAATCGCCTCCATAAGGTCATTTCGACGACCCTCAAAAACAGTCAGGGCATCCGCGTCCAACACAACAAATTTATCTTTCTTTAACGTTGCTAAAGTAATGTCGATGGTGGTTTGATTTACCCCACAACCAGGGCCGATTAGCACAGCGGTAATTCGATCGTCGGCAAGTAAATGAACGAATTCGCCCGCATTGTTAAAAGTTTTAATTAAAAAAGACGGGTCGTCATTTGAATAAATATTTGCAGCTGCAGCAGGGACAGCGATAGTAACCAACCCCGCGCCTGCCCTAGCAGCGGACCTAGCCGCCAACCTTGCCGCTCCGGTCATCGTGGCGCCACCAACAATAAGCGCACTCCCTCGCCTAAATTTATGATCACTAAAATTTGGAGAAGGCAGTTCGTTCAACCATTGTTTCGGGTTATTTTGAAAAGCGGTTGCCTTAATATCACTCAAGACTTCATTATTTACTCCAATATCAACGAGAGATATTTCACCGGATAAATTCTTTCCAGGGTAAAGCAAATGTCCGGGCTTCTTTCTAAAAAATGTTACTGTTAATTCACAGTAAGGCGCTACCCCCAAAATTTCACCGGTATTGCCATCAATACCGCTAGGAATATCAACAGCAATACAAGTTAAACCACGACGATTAACTTCTCTGATGACCCTAGCGGCATCACCTTCGATTTTACGTTTCAAACCGGCGCCAAATATGGCATCAACAACGAGCCCTGTGTTGTCAAGGCAATCAGAAGTTACCTTCTCCGTCTCTCCGCTCCATCGCTTCGCTTTTTCCGCTGCATCGGGGGAGAGTGAGTTTAATGATCCTAAAAATACAAGTCTTGTTGGCCACCCCCTCTCTTTAAGAAGACGAGCTATTACAAATCCATCCCCCCCATTATTTCCCGGACCACAAATTACTAGGACTGGTTGAGATTCAAATCTCTTGGTTATCTCAACTACGACGCCACGCCCGGCATTTTCCATCAGCACCGATCCGGATAACCCCTTCTCTATGGTAGCCGAATCAGCGGCATACATTTGATGGGTCGTGAGCAACTCGTCAGCTATTAAAGAAAATCTTGAAGACAAGGCCATATTATTTTCAATCATACTTTGACATTAGTACTTGTGGGCTAATAGAGAAAGTACAGGCGAGAATAACTGCTGTCTGAATACTCGGTCACTTGACCAAAACAAATCAATACGCTCACTATCACGAAAGTTTTATCAGGAGAGTAAAATGCCCAAGGATGAGTATAAGAATATTAAATTTACCCTAGAAGATGGCGTCGCGCATATGATTTTAGCACGCCATGATATTCGTAACGCTTATTCTGAACGAGACTTCACTGATGAAATTTTAGACGTGTTGGACAAAGTTCAAGTCCACCCGGATGCAAGGGTCTTCGTCATGTCTGCGGAGGGTACGGCATTTTCGGCGGGTGGCAACATTAAAGATATGAAAGACAAAAAAGGAATCTTTGGTGGCGGAACCGCCGGGGTCAGGCGAGGCTATATTGAAGGAATACAAAGAATCCCAAAGGCTCTCTACGCACTTGATATCCCTTCAATTTCAGCCGTTCAGGGACCCGCTATCGGCGCGGGCTGTGACTTGGCTTTATATTGTGACATTACAATCTGTTCGACTGACGCCAAGTTTGGTGAGACCTTCATCAACGTTGGGATTATCCCAGGAGATGGAGGCGCATGGATCCTGCCCCGAAGAGTGGGATTACAGAGGGCCGCGGAACTCACATTCACTGGCAGGATTGTTGGAGGTAAAGAAGCAGCTGAAATTGGGCTCGCCCTGGAGTGTGTAGAGCCGGGGGACCTAATGAACCACGCTCTAAACCTCGCAGCAACAATTGCCTCACGTCCTCCGATCACCGCCCGAATGCTGAAAACTCTTTTTAGACAATCTCAGAATTCCAGCCTGCCTGATTTTCTAGATAATTGTGCCTCCATCCAGGCTATTTGCCATTCGACAGAAGATCACCTGGAAGCTGTCACCAGCATGTTGGAAAAGAGATCACCGACATTTAAAGGAAAATAATAATCCTTAGGCTACCTTAGCCGCGCTTTGCGTTGGGATATTTTCCAAATGCGAGACAACTTCCTCAAGCTTCATGACATCAGCATATTTATGATGCATGTCAAAGAGGCTAACCTTGTGAATGATTTCGGAACGGTCAAAAACACATTCTTCAACAACGGATACATGTAATCCAAACATGTGTGCCTCTAGTACGCTGGCGCGAACGCAACCCGAAGTGCTTTCACCGCAAACAATCAAACTGTCTATTCTTCTCTGGTTCAAATGTGCAATCAGAGGTGTCCCAAAGAACGCACTCGGGCGCTCCTTCCGAAAGACAACATCTTCTGGTTCTGGTGCAAAGGCATCATGGATTTCACAGTCTTCTGCAGTCGTTTTTAGGTGCACGCGTTTGGTTGAGTTAACGCGGTGAGGATTGAATTGCGCGGTCACGTAATATACGGGCACTCCCGCGGCACGCGATGCACTAAATAGCTTCTTGGTCGGCTCAATAGCATTGTGAGCAAACACCCCACAACTATTTGGATACTCAGCATCCAGTTCGTGTGGTAACCCGGGGCCTCCCTTGTACACCAAATTGTATAAATCTATACATAACAACGCAGGGTTTTTACCGATATATGTTTCACGAGCATAAGGAGAATAGGTTTTCATATCCGCCGACGGTATTACATCCGCCCAACAGTGGTCTTCAAATGCTTCAGGTTTTGCCATTAATACCCCCTGTATTTTGAGAAAAATTATTGGTCTAGCAAGATTGTGGTCTAAAAACAAAATTCACGCAATGTAGCTAATAAAATTGAAATTAAATTTGCTACTAACTAGTAATTTTTATTAATAAATAAGATTAGTTTATTTATTTATCATATTGTTTTTAATTATTAATTGATGAATGATTAATTTCTGGGTGTTGGACAATATACCAGCTCATAAGTAATATCATGATCGTCGCAACCAGAGCGATCGTGTAAAACGCATATTCCAGTCCCAACCAGTCTGCTATAGCACCCATTGCGATTGGTGTCCCTATAGATGTTATACGGTTAGCAGTTGCCCTAAGCCCTATGGCCTTCCCTTGCTCATCAGATTTAGTCGTCGCTAAAATTAAAGAAATTACGAGAGGCTGCTGGATTCCATGAAATATGGCTCTCAGCGCAAGGACAATTCCAAAAGCGAAGAAAACCACAACAAGTGTCGTAATTTCGACGAATTCTTGAAAAGAATTTAGCGGAGACAGAAATGAAAATAAGGTACTGGTAACAAGGTCGGCGCCAACCAGGGGCGTGACACAAATCATCATAATAGATACCCAAACCACAATGAGGAAAAGCCAATAAGGCGAAAACTTTCGCGCTAACCGAGGCATGAGGAGAGATCCACATGCCGCTGAAATAGAAAAAATAGCAATCAGAAAGCCAATCAAAGTCCCCGTAATACCCGATTGTCCAAGCCACACAACATAGAAGGTACTTTGCACGTAATTTCCTACGTGAGGCATTGTGCCAATCATCACAGTCGCCGCCACAGCCGGAATTGCTAGCAGCTTAAACGCACTTATGTAGTCAGAAGGGTTTGGCAATATATCCCGCCAACTAACTTTATTCTCACCGATCCTAGTTTTTTGCTTCCCATCTTCACCGTTGACATCAACCCCGTGACTGCGCGGCAATATAAGGGCGCAGATTAGGAACCCAGAATTCCAAATACTCATCAAGCCAAAGGCGGCCCAGTCTCCCCAGCGATCCCACGCTATTCCTACCATTATCGGGGCAATGACATGCCCGACACGAATTATGGCACTAAGCCTTCCTGTGTACTTTGTTTGACCCTTCATATGTTGCCCTATGAGGGTCTGGGCACCGAGCCAACCCATGGAATCGGCCATTCCGGCTAACATTTGGCTTATCAAAAGCAACCAAATCCAATCCATTCTTGGCGCAACAGGATATAATAACGGCGCTATAACACCCACTGTGCCGAAAAAGATCATGACACGACGGCCGCCGATACGGTCCATCAGCGCGCCCGCATGAATTGAGAAAAAGAGAGATAAGACCGGCCGACAACCTAAAATAATTCCTGCCCAAAGATATGATAGCCCGAGCGAGGCAACGAAAACGGGTACCGTTACCACCATCATGTAATAAACAGAAGTACAAAACAGACCAATACCATAGACTGAACTCTGTATTTTTAAGGGCACCCGGCTTTCACTTGAATACGCAGTGTTCTCAGACATTTTTTATTGACCCGTAGAGGCAGTAAATCTCTTAATTAATATTCGGTCCTAAATTTCAAACCACGCATTGTACAGGATCAAACAGGTATGAGCCACTTCGCACAAAAACTAAACAGAAACGGTATCTCCCTGGGTGGCACTCAGGAAGTTGATGGTATACACAGGGGAGGAAGTTAATATAGGTCAGAAAACCAAAATAATTATTAAATTTGAGACACACCTCTACCAAATCAGCTCTTTTGGACTAAATTAAAACTAGATTTTTTATCAGGGAGATACCAAAGATGGGCGAATACGCTTTAGGACAGCCAATTCCTCGCTCTGAAGACCCAAGATTACTGAGTGGAGGTGGTCGTTATGTCGATGATACCCAACTCCCTAATACCGCTCATGCATCCATTTTACGTTCACCGTTTCCCAATGCCGAGATAAAGGCTATAGACACAACAGCCGCAAATGCTTTACCGGGAGTGCTCTTGGTTCTTACAGGCGAAGATTGGGTAAAATCCGGGTGGGGAGACTTGCCTGTAGGCACAGGAAGAAATCGGCCGGACGGGTCACCCATGTTTGTTCCACCAATGAAACCAATTGTGGTCGACGGTCGCGTAAGGCGTGTCGGGGATTACGTAGCGATGGTAGTCGCTGAGACAGAAAATCAGGCCAAAGATGCGTGCGAGTTAATACACGTAGACTATCAGGTTTTGCCCTCCGTCACCTCTGGGAAAGCTGCATTGCTAGAAGATGCACCCGCCGTTCATGATGAGTGTCCGGATAACATATGTTTTTTACATGAAGTCGGAGACAAGGAAGAGGTCGATACCGCCTTCGACAAAGCTGACCATATTATTAAAAATACACTGCATATTACTCGTGTCATGGCTGCTACTATGGAGCCACGCGGCTGCACCGGTCATTACAACGCATTCGATGATACCTACACACTCTACACCACCCTTCAGGGAGTTCATCCCTACCGGGCAACCCTGGCACAACGGATACTTAAAGTAACAGAAAGCAAGGTACGTGTTATTGCCCAAGATGTCGGGGGCAGTTTCGGCATGAAGTCCCCCATCTACGCAGAAAATCCATTGTGCCTTTTGGCATCACGAAAACTGAATAGGCCGGTTAAGTGGTTGGCTGACCGTAGTGAATCCTTCCTGTCAGATTATGGTGGACGGGACAACCACTGGGATGCCGAACTGGCTTTAAATAAGGACGGAAAATTTTTGGCACTTCGGGCGAGTAGTATAGCCAACCTTGGCGCATACATTGGCGGTGCAACACCAAACCCGGCCGTAAATAACCTCGGAACGATAGCAGGTGTGTATACCACGCCGGCCATCTTCATCTCCGTAACTGGTGTTCTTTCAAACACCAATACAATGACCCCTTATCGTGGCGCAGGCCGCCCTGAAGCCGCCTACATAATCGAACGGATGATTGACCTTGCATCGGATGAACTTGGTATCGAACCAACCGAACTCAGAAGAATTAACACAATTCCATCGGACGCCATGCCTTTCAAGACAGGACTTACCTTCACCTACGACTCTGGTGAATTTGAGAAAAACATGGATATGGCCCTAGAAATGTCAGACTACGACAATTTTGAAAAACGACGCAAAAAAGCCGTAGACAATGGGAAGCTGCGGGGTATAGGCGTTTCAAATACAATCGAAAGAGCAGCTGCCCCCGGCATCGAAGCGGCAGAAATCCGTGTCGACCGATCGGGAACCGTAACCATTTTATCCGGATCGTGCACTCAGGGCCAAGGTCATGAAACAGTATATAAACAAATCGTCTGCGACAAACTCGGACTTAAACCTGAGGATATCAGCTATATTTGGGGGGACACCGATAAAGTAGCATTTGGACATGGGGCCGGTGGCTCAAGGTCCGCTACCTTGGGAGGTTCAGCCGTCCTGATGGCAACCGACAAGATAATTGAAAAATCCAAAAAGGTTGCCGCACATCAACTTGAGGCGGCTGTTGAAGATATCGAATTTAACGAGGGTATTTTCGCCGTAGCTGGAACCGATAAGACCACAACCTTCAGCGCTGTAGCCAAGGCCGCGATCTCGCCAAAACAAATCCCCGAAGGCATGGAGCCAGGCCTGAATGAAAACGCTACCTACACAGCTGATATAATGAACTACCCCAACGGGTGTCACGTCTGTGAAGTGGAAATCGACCCTGACACCGGCGTTACAGAAATCGTTAACTACAACGTCATCGACGACGTCGGGACAGTGATGAACCCATTACTTTTAAAAGGACAAATTCAGGGAGGAATTGCGCAAGGGGTTGGCCAGGCGTTGCTAGAGGAAATCGTTTACGACGATGACGGCCAACTAATCACGGGTTCTTTCATGGATTACGCCATGCCTAGGGCGGAGCACATCAGCTACATGGAAGTAAAAGCCAACCCCGTACCAACCAAAACAAATCCCCTTGGCGTAAAAGGTGCCGGTGAAGCCGGAAATGTGGGCGGCCTTGCCGCTGTCATGAACGCCGTGATAAACGCGCTAAAGCCATTAGGGATCGACCACGTTGACATGCCGCTGTCACCAGAACGTTTATGGAAAACGATTAAGAACGCAATGAAGGGATAACTGTGCAGGCGAGCAGATTCTCGGTTAGAACAATTCTACTGTTAACGGATTGTAGGAATATAGCCACCCATTACGATCTTCACCTTCGTTTCTTTTTGCAAATGCCT
>Ga0310344_10001721_pt1 | contig 16609 bp, 9 predicted proteins | sample HC15DNA20200_MG_FD_203801 | JGI IMG/M metagenome (GOLD analysis project Ga0310344, IMG submission 203801) | Marine microbial communities from station ALOHA, North Pacific Subtropical Gyre - HC15-DNA-20-200_MG | ecosystem: Environmental > Aquatic > Marine > Oceanic | place: Pacific Ocean: North... | reverse complement strand
CGAGAACACCGTGAGCCACGTCCAGAACGCCACAGCGCCAGGAGCTTTGGCACCTCGACGGACGCCATGATATTGTCATGGCATCAATCCGACTGGAAGTGGCGCATCTGCGAAAGCGGATGCGGCAAGGTGTGGTCATCGACTTGAAGTTCCTACGTGCGCTGCGGCAGGTGAGCAGGATCGAGGGGGTCTCCACGCTCGTGTTGTTCGGGATCGCCATGCCGTTGAAATACTTTGCCGGCATGCCTCGGGCGGTTACGGTGGTGGGCTCGATCCACGGAGCATTGTTCGTCGGATTGGTCGCGATGTTTGTGGTTGCGGTCGGGAGGGTTCCAATTTCGTTGCGGGTCGCGCTGACTGGGATGCTGGCCGCGGTGTTTCCCTTCGGGCCGTTCTGGTTCGACCGCCACCTGGTGGAGGCAGCGACGGAATCTCCGAAGGAAACCGACACGATCGAGACGAACGGTCGATTGTGAGAGGATGATCCACAGGCAGTCCCAAGTGGTGTTCAACCGGAAAACTGTGCTGGAACTCGCGGGCCTTTTGCTCGTCGGCCTCGCTCTGTTCCTGGCAACCGGTCATCCGTGGTTGGGCGTCGTGCTGCCGTCGCTGCGAGCCGGTTGGCGGTCGCTGCGGACCGCGGCCTGGGTGTTCTCTGCTGATCCGGATCGGAGACGGGCGGTGGTTGGCGGCGTGTTTTGCCTGGCCCTGGGTTGCTGGAAGGTCGCGGCGATGTCGGCCACGACGGTTCTGGTCATGGTGGTTGTCGCGAAGGCCACAGGCCAACTTCCGCGGATGGAGCGATTTGCGGCGGTCATGATCACGCTGACCGGCGGTATCGTCCTGACCTCGCTGATCGGGCTGCTGGCTGCGATCGGGGCCAGGGCGGCGCGGATTCGTCTGTGGATTCACCCTGCGTTGCCCGAGATTCTCGGCGACGTGCTGAAGGGAGGCGACAGCGGGACCGTGCAACCCGGATTCAACCAGGCGATTTTTGTGCTGATCACCTCGCTGGCCACTCCCGCACTTGCCGCTGCCGGATACATACTGATTCAGCCGGGCAGTGTCCTGCGGGCGATGCTGGTTTTCGGTCTGATGGTGGTGTTGGTCATTGGGTCATATGGATGTCTCGCCCGTCGGATCATCGCGGACCATCCATCCCAATGCTGGGGACGTCCCGGGAAAGAGGAAGTCGGTGAGCCTTGAGGCGTTGTGGATTCTCAACGGCCCGAATTGTCGATGCCCCGCGGTTCGGGCATCGCATCGGTGACGATCTTCCAACTCTTCCCGTTCTCTCGCATGGCCTTGAACGCGCGTGGCTTGTAGGCGAATTCGAGTTCCGGCGTGAGCAATGGGCGTCCGGGGTGCACGGCGGCGCGCATCATCGCGTCGGTCAGTCCGGTGGTCATCAGCGTCCGCTCTAGTGGGTAGGGCGATCGGCCTTTGCGGAAGTGGTCCTGGATCGAATGGACCAGCGCCTTGAACAGGTTTCTGTTGTTCCAGGGGCCGACGTTCAGTGCGGTGCTCAACGGTCGGCGTTCGCCTTTGATGCGGCAGGCGAAGTTCCATCGGGTGTCGTTCTTGCCGATGTTGAGCATTGTGGCCTTCAGGCCGTCGGCGTACTGGATCAACAGACCGTCGGATGTGACCTTTTTTTCGCCTGGCACCTGCTGGATGGATCGGGGCAATGTGCCGAGGTCGGCCCGCATGGCCGCTTCGGCGAGTTTCAGCGACCAGCGGCCCTTCTTGGCAGCATTCCACAGTTGCTGGCCACGAAGGTACTCGACGCTGACGATCCCGGTTTCTCCGCCGGCCCGGGCTTCAACAAATGACTGCAGGACCTCCAGGGCGTGGAACCCGTAGGCCTCCAGTGGCCCTCCGTGGATCGAGACCGCTTCGGCGACATGGGCCCCGCGGGGGAGTTCGACCGCCGGCCGTCGCTCGGCAAGCGGACACGAACTGCCGGCCATCAGAGGGATTTTCATTTGCCTGGCCGTCTCGAACATCTGTCGGGCCCAGTCGAACCGGTAGCAGAGGTGCTTGTCGTTGAAGACGGGGACAGGGCGGCCGCTGTCGCCGATCACTTGGGCGATCTCGTTGAAGAAACGCTTGCGGGGGTACCTTTTCTGCCCGAGTCGGTTGAAGGAGTAGGTGCCGTGTTCTCCGATCGACAGTACGGCATCGACGGACAGTCGCTTTCCGCCCTGGCACAGGGCCTTGGCGATTGTCGGCTGGATTTTGATCCCATAGTCGCGGGCCACCCCTCTCGCCATGTCGACCTTGGGGAACTGGTCGACGTACATCGACACCACGCGGAATTCCTTGCGGGGATCCACGCGGCGTCCGCAGAAGAGGTAGGGCTCGAGAAAATTCTCGAGGACGACATTGGCGTGAGACCGGTGCCGGAAGCAGGTCAGGATGGCAGCAACCTTGATGGGCATGGGGCAGAGCCGATGTGGGGAGGGCTGGTTTGAGGAAAGATGTCGTGCCGGATTGACCGGGCGACGTGTCACGGTGCTGCATCGTCTCGTCCACGGGCGGTGGTGACAACCGCACGGACAGTTAGACTGGGCACTTCATTCGGTAAAGATCCGGAGACAAATCGCATGAGAGACCGGTCTTGGAAGAAGGTCCTGCTGGTGGGGGTGATGTTGGTCACCGCTGTTGTTCCACCGGCGGTGGCAGCCGACGGCTGGAAGGTCGAGGTCGACATCCTGCATGGTGCTGACTACGGCGGAAAATACGGCAGCTTCAGCAAGGGCCACGTTCACGTCGACAAGAACGATCGGCTGTGGTTGCCGGTCCAGGTGTTCTTTCCCGACGACGAAGCCAACACCGATGCCTATCAACCTCGAGCCTCATTGATCGTATTGATCTCCGACGATCGCGGGCGCACCTGGTCGATCACGAAACAGAAATCCCCGGTTCTGGCTCGGAACCGGGTGTCGCTGCCCGGTGGAACGGTCATGGAAATGGGGACAAGTGGCTGGATTCGGTATCCACGGACCGAGATCAAGTCGCTGCAGAAGCGGGGCTACCACGTCTGGGACCTCGGGGCCAAGAATGACTATTGCGCGATCATCTACGACCTGTGGCTGAAGACATCCACGGATGGGGGCAAGACGTGGAAGAAACGTGAGATCCACAAACAGTTGCCGTTCTTTGCTCACTTTGTGGGCCGTGGGCCATTGCGGCGTCTCGATGACGGGTCGCTGGTCTTCCTGGCCTATGGATACGGCAAGGAGGGGCGGAGCGTGGATCCCAAGACCAAGGGGGTCGGAATGACGCTGGGACGGAGCCATGTCTACTGCGTTCGGTCCGACGATGCGGGCAAGACATGGTCGGCCGTGCGAGCCGCGGACGGAGCGCTGTCGCCTTTGTCCACGGGATTCTCTGAAACCTTTCCTGTGATCGACGGAAACGGGCGGATGTTCCTGATGATCCGAACCGGGTTAGCCAGCCCGGCATTTGCCGTGTCGTCTCGGGACGGTGGCCGCACGTGGTCGAAGGTCAGGAAAACGCCGATCAATGCCAAGCATCCTCTCCCCTGGAAACTCTCCGATGGAACGCTCGTCTGTTCGTACCAGAGGAGGGGAGCGGCTCCTTTTGGGGTGCGAGCGAGGTTCACAAAGGATATGGGAAAGACGTGGGGAGAGGAGATCGTGTTGCGCGACGACGTGGCCATCTCCAATGCACTGGCCGAGGCCAACACGGTTCAGTTCTCCGACGGGACCCTGTTCACGGCGTTCCAGGCAGTCAAGGTTGATGACCGGGGCCGGGTGCGGCCGTATATCGCCGGCTGTCACTGGACGCGAACATACCGCGGGGCTTTCTCGCCGCGTTTGCCAGTTCCGCCGCGGAAGAAGAAACTCAATTCGAAGAAAGCCAATCCGTAGTCAGCTGGCCCAATTCGTCCCGGCCTATGCCGATGTGCTCACACGGCTTGCTAAAATAGGACTGCGAGGTTCTGTAGGCTTTTTCCGATGAAATGGCGCGACGTCATGTTGGTGCGGTGTCGGTTGCTGCTGCTCGTACTGTTGCTGTTCTCTTCAGGCGAGCAGCACGGTCTATGCGGTGACAAAGTTGATCCTGCGTCAGCCGATTTTTTTGAGGCTCGGATCAGGCCTCTGCTGGTGCGGCGTTGTCTGCGATGCCACGGTTCCCGAAAGAGCGGCCGTGGACTGCGACTCGATTCTCGCAAGTCCATCATTCGCGGGGGCAAGAGCGGTCCGGCTCTGGTTGGTGGAAAGCCGGCGACCAGCCTGTTGATCCGAGCTGTCCGCCATGCCGACGCCGGACTGAAAATGCCACCGGGGGGCAAGTTGCCCGAGCAAGAGATCCGATTGCTGGAACGCTGGATTCGGATGGGGGCGCCTTGGCCGGCGGACGTGTCCTCGCGAACTCTCTCCGATGCGGCAACGCATTGGTCGTTCCAGCCCGTGAGGCCCCTGGAACCACCCGATGATCCAGACGGTTGGTCGGAGAACCCGATCGACCAGTTTGTCGTGTCGAAATTGAAGCAGCAGGGGTTGAAGCCGGTTGGCGGGGCCGATCCTCTCGCGTTGATCCGACGCGTGTACTACGACCTGGTCGGTTTGCCGCCTGCCTGGAAAGATGTCGAGGCTTTCCGAGACGACCATTCCGAAGCCGCCTACCGGCGGTTGATTGATCGGTTGCTGAACTCGCCTCAGTACGGGGAACGCTGGGGACGGCATTGGCTGGATCTGGCCCGTTATGCCGACACGCAGGGAGGCAGCGTCGATTGCCCAATCCCTGCTGCCCGTCTCTACCGGGATTACGTCATCGATGCGTTCACGGCCGACAAACCCTACGACGAGTTCATTCGCGAGCAGATTGCCGGTGATCTGATGGCCGCCGAGGGGCCGGACGGGCGGTTCCGGGAACGGGTGATCGCTACCGGTTTCCTGGGCCTTTCGATCCGAAACGGCATTTTCAAGCACTATCACCCCGAGTTGATCATCGAGGACACGATCGACACGATCGGTCGGTCGATTCTGGGGCTGACAATCCGGTGTTCACGTTGCCATGACCACAAGGTCGAGCCGATCTCGACGGCCGATTACTACCGGCTCTACGGGATCTTCGCCAGCAGTCGTTATCCGTTCAGTGGCTCGGAATTGCCAGGGTTTTCTGCCGGTGAGTCGGTTTTGCTCGTGACACCCGCTCAGTGGGCTGCGCTACCGATCGGGCACCGCCGCGGAATCGAAGGCCTACGGGCCACGATCGCCAGAACTCTGGCCAATCATCCGGCTCAGAAGGACCTGGAACGAAAACGCAAGCGGTTGGCCGGAGACGTCCGCCGCTACCACCAGGTTCGCAGCCGCGGTGATTTCGATGTCGCGTTGCGGACCAGTATCGATGACCAGGACATTCGCATTCGCGAAGAGATCTCCAAGCTGGACAACAGCGTGCGGAAGTTGTGGTACGACCTGAAAGGCACTGAGCGGCTGGCCGGGCTCGAGCGTGCCTATGCCATGCGGGAGGCGTCGCCCCGGGACGCCCATGTCCAGGTGGCCGGTGATCCGTTCGATCCGGGTCCGCTGGTGCGTCGTGGAGTTCCTGAGTTGCTGGCCCGCGGTCAGCAACTCGAGATTCCTGCCGGGCAGAGTGGCCGGCTGCAACTGGCTCGGTGGCTGACCAGCCCTGACAATCCCCTGACACCACGGGTGGCGGTCAACTACATCTGGCAGTTCCATTTCGGGAAGGGGATCGTCAGCACCTCCGACGACTTCGGACTCGGCGGAGCCACACCCACCCATCCGGAATTGCTCGACTGGCTGGCCAGACAGTTCATCGACAACCACTGGTCCGTCAAGCACCTGCACCGGTTGATCCTGACGTCGAAGACCTGGCGGTTGGCGGGGACGGCCAGCCGGAAAGCCCTGGCGACGGATCCGAACAATCACTGGTACTGGCGATTCGATCGTCGACGACGGGACGCCGAAGCGATCCGCGACGGCATCATGCAGGTGGCGGGAACGTTGGACCCGAGCCGTCCCGGGCCGCACCCGTTTCCCCCGGAGGCCAACTGGCAATTCAGCCAGCATGGCCCGTTCAAGGCGGTCTACGAGTCCTCCCATCGCAGTGTCTACCTGATGACGCAGCGGTTGCAGCGTCACCCGTACCTGACACTTTTTGACGGCCCCGACACTTCTCGACCGACGCCGCGCCGCAAGAACACGGCCAAGGCATTGCAGGCGCTGTACCTGAGAAACAGTCCGTTCATTCATCAACAGGCCCGGGAATTGGCGAAACAACTGGTCATCGCCGAACCTGATCGGCGCCGCCGCGTGCGGCGAGCGATCACGCGGGTCTGGTCACGTGAACCAGTTGCTGGTGAAGTCGACGAAGTGCTCTCGTATATCGACCAGTACGCGGCAAGAACGAAGCAAGACGCGGATCTCCGGGAGGGCGGGACGTCGAAGCTGGTTCTCGAGTACCTGTTCGACGGAGACGTGAAGGACACCTCCGGGGGAAAGAGGCACGGAACCCTGGTGGGTGACCCGGTGTTCATTGCTGGGCATTCCGGTCAGTGTGTTTCACTGGACGGCAACGGGGACTACGTCGACAGTGGTGCGGTGTTGGACCTGGGCAATGCGTTTGCGGTCGAGTGCTGGGTCCGACCCGGTCCTGAGCAGGCTCGTTTTGCTGACATTTTCGGCAATCACCTGGGGGGCAACAGTCGGGGTTTTGTGTTGCAGCAAAAGGGTGATCAGACCAACCAGTTCACTGCGTCGTTCGGAATTGGTGGTGATGCGTGGGTCATCAGCAAACCGATCATTTTGACCGCCGGCAAGTGGCAGCACGTGGCCATGGTCCGCACGCCGTCAAAGCTGCAGCTGTTTCTTGATGGAAAACTCGGAGCGGAGGTGGCCTCGCCCTCTGCAGTGCGATCCAGCGAGTTGGCGTTTCGGGTGGGGCTGGGAATCACGCTGATCAAGCGGTGTTTTCGTGGAGACATCGATGAACTCCGAGTGTACCGGGGCGTTCCCAGGCGGTATCGACCACGTGCCACGGCCGGTCAGATCGAATTGGCTGCGTGGTCGAGTTACAGTCGGTTGTTGTTGACGGCCAACGAGTTCCTGTACGTGGACTGAATGGAGAGACGGACGAGCGGTTGACCTGTCCCGACGTGTTCCATGAATCGAGACTGTTCCACAAACCGCCGCAGCTTCCTGCATTCCGCAGCCGGAGGAGCTGCGGCCGTGGTTACGGGTGGCTCGCTACGGGACCGTTTGCTACAGGCGGCTCGCCAGGAAGGGGGGCACCCGCTGGCACCGCGACGCGGTCACGCGGCGGCTCGGGCCACCAATCTGATCATCGTCAACTTGACCGGCGGGCTCTCGCACATCGATTCGTTTGACCACAAGCCGCGACTGCAGGCGGATCACGGCAAGACGATCGACTGGCGAGGACGCCCGTTTTTCCTCAACGCGTCACCTTTCCGGTTTCGACCCTACGGGGAGAACGGGCTACTTGTCAGCGAACTGTTTCCTCACCTGGCTCGACGGATTGACGACCTGGCCGTGATTCGTTCCATGGTCAACGACCACATCAGCCATGGGCAGGCGACCCTGGCGATGCACTGCGGGTTGACCACCGTGCCGATGCCCAGCATCGGATCTTGGATCAGCTATGGGTTGGGAACCCGCGAGCCCAACCTGCCGCCGTTCGTCGTCCTGGCCTCGGCGCTGCCCTACATGGGCAACCAGGTCTGGGACGCCAGTTTTCTGCCAGCCCATCACACCGGCACGCGACTGGTACCGGGGCAGGATCCCGTTCCGCACCTCAAGAGTCCATTGCCTTCAGTCTCGCTGGGGCAACTGGAGCAGTTGATGCTGAGCAAGATCAACCGGCGGCACGCCGAAGACCGTCAGCGGGATCCTCGTCTACAGGCCAGGATGTCCTCCTTCCGCACCGCCGCGGGCATGATGAAACTGGCTCCACGCGTGCTCGATGTGAGCGGCGAAACGCGATCGACGCTCAGGCAGTACGGCCTGGCGTCGGGAGATCGACGTTCGGTTGCCTGGCAAATGCTGGCCGCGCGGCGACTGGTCGAACACGGTGTCCGGGTGGTTGAGGTGGTTCACACCGGATCGGGGGCCAACTGGGATTCCCACGGAGATATGCAGCAGCATCGGACGCGGGCCGGCGAACTGGATCGTCCACTGGCCGCGTTGATCGGGGACTTGAAGCTCCGTGGGATGCTCGATACGACGCTGGTGGCGATCTGCACCGAGTTCGGCCGGTCTCCGGCCGGGACACAAAACGAAAAGGGGCGCAACCACCACAATTCCGCCTTCACCTGCCTGCTGGCCGGAGGCGGGGTGCGAGCGGGTGCGATCCACGGACAAAGTGACCAGTACGGGAACCTGGTTGCCAGTGACGAGGTGCACGTGCACGACCTGCACGCGACGATTCTGCACCTGATGGGGTTGGATCACGAGCGGTTGACCTACCGCTTTGGCGGTCGCGATTTTCGTCTGACCGACGTGCACGGCCGGGTGGTCAGCGAGATCATCTCGTAGCGATCACCAGCGGTCCGAGCGTTTGCGTGGACCGTGAGCGGCAGATAGTGTGTCCTTGCGTTCTGAAGACTCGACACGTGATCTGTGACCAGCGGGAGAGAGCATGATGAATCGCCTGGCGTGCTGGATGATGGGGTTGGCACTGGTCGGTGGCCATGGGCTGGAAGCGGCTCCGCCGATCAAGATTCGGCTGGATGTTCGGGCCGGGAAACACGATCGGAAGCAGACTCCGTTGGTGGCCAGCGTGGCACTGCCGATCTCGAGGATCGCCGCCTCGGAGGTTGTCCTCACCGACGCTCGTGGAAAGCGTCTGCCTGCCCAGTTGACGGCGCCGAGTTTGTTGGACAGCAAGAATCGGCATGCCGAGTTGCACTGGATCCTTCCGGGACTCAAGGCGAACTCCTCGACACACTTCACGGCCGAGATTCGTGCCAGAAGTCAGGCTGACAAGAAGGTCCGCGGTGGGTTCTCCTGGCGAGATGCCGCCGGCCGGCATACCGACGTGATGCATGGCGATCGTCCGGTGGTGCGGTACATGTACAAGGCGTACGAGAACGATCCGGCCAAGCGGGATCTCGACAACAAGCCGTTCCATCACGTGTTTGATCCGGCCGGGACACGATTGTTGACCAAGGGGACCGGCGGGCTGTACACCCACCACCAGGGGCTGTTCTACGGGTTCACGCGGTGCACCTTCCCCGGCGGCAAGTGCAATACGTGGTACTGCCATGAAGGGGAGCACGAACTGCACCGTGAGGTGCTGGCCGAGGAGGCGGGCACGGTCCTGGCTCGCCATCGGACGTCGATCGACTGGAACGACCTCAAGGGAAAACCGTTCTGCCGGGAACATCGGGAATTGGCTGTCTTCGCCGTCGGTGGTGGAACGTTGATCGAGTGGAGTTCGCGATTGTGGAGCGTCCGGGGCACGGTGACACTCGACGGAGACGCCCAGCACGCCGGGTTCCAGTTCCGGGCCGACGACGAAGTGGCCAAACGGCAGAGCGAGAAACTGGTCTATTACCTGCGTCCCGACGGCAAAGGTGAACCCGGGACGACCCGAAATCCGGTCAAGGGCAAGGGGCCCGAAGATCCGGCCAACAAGCCGATGGTCAACATGCCCTGGAACGTGATGTCGTTCGTTCTCGGTCCGCAGAGGTATTCGGCCGTGTACATCGACAGCCCTCGGAATCCCAAGCCGAGCTTTGCGTCCGAACGGGCCTACGGTCGGTTCGGCGGTTGGTTCGGCAAGCGGACGCTCGTCGAGGGCAAGCAGCCGATCGACTTGGTCTACCGGGTGTGGGTGCAACGGGGTGAGATGACCGCCGCCGACGCCAATCGGCTTTCCGCTGACGTCTCCGATCCTCCCCGCGTCGCCGTGTCGAACGTGAACCCGGCCGGGAAGAAACCGGCAAAGAAGAAGCGGGCCGGAAAGAACTCGCCGCTGCGACAGGTTGCCAATGATCCCACGCTGCCGCGGGTTTTGCTGATCGGCGATTCGATTTCGATCGGGTACACGCTGCCGTTGAGGGCGGCGCTCAAGGGGCAGGCCAATGTTCATCGTCCGTCGACCAACTGTGGGCCGACCACTCGGGGGATTTCGCAGTTGGACAAATGGCTGGGATCCGGAGCATGGGACGTGATCCACTTCAACTGGGGGCTGCACGACCTGAAGTATCTCGGCACCGATGGCAAGTCACTGGCCGATCCCAAGTCACCGGGCAGCCGACAACAAGTGCCGATCCAGCAGTACGAGAAGAACCTTCGCCAACTGGTGGACCGACTGAAAAAGACCGGGGCCACTCTGATCTGGCGATCGACCACGCCGGTGCCGGAGGGGGCCAAGGGCCGGGTCGTGGGAGATGCCGTGAAGTACAACGCGGTTGCGACCCGGGTGATGAAGGACAACGGAATCGCCACCGACGACATGTACGCTTTTGCCAAGGCGCGGCTGAAAGAGATCCAGCGTCCGGCGAATGTTCATTTCACCCGTGATGGGTCCAGCGCCCTGGCCGGTCACGCTGCCGGGATCATCCGCAAGACGATAGATCCTCGAACCGGACTTCGGGCGACCATCAGTGAGGTGATCCGCTTGCTGGAGAAGAAGGATTACGCCGCCGTTCTCAAAAGGGTCGTTCCTCCGGAACAACTCAAGCAGATCCTCAAGCGGCAGAGCTTCGAGCAACTGGTCGAAGGATTCTCGACGACGAAGGCGGCCCGACTGCTCGCCGTGCTCAGGTCCATCAAGGACGTCGGGCCCAAGCTGGATTCGACCGGTCGCGTGGCGACCTTCACACTGGTCGAGTCGGTGGGCGGGAAGAAGGCGATCGTCCTCAAGAAGATCGGTCGCTTCTGGTTCATCTCCAATTGACCAGGTGACCGGTCAACGAGGCTCACGGTTGGTTTTCGGCTTCTTCCTGACGGTGATCGGAACTCCCTCCACCCGCCAGCCATCACGGCGGACGATGTCGGTGACCAGGATTGTGTCGGGGCCGATCAGGGCCATGTCCTGCATGCTGGCGTGCTGCACTCGGTCGCCAAGATCGTAGTGCACGTGTTCGTTGCTCCAGAACCCTCCGTTGCCGTCGGGGCTGAAGATGATGCTCCCATCGGGGCGGCACCGCAGCACCGCCAATACTCCCTGGCTGGTCAACAGGGCTCGAGGATAAATGCCCGGAATGACTCGCTCGCCCACATGAATCCGTTGCGGTTCACTCCAATTGACCCCGTCATCAGCCGACCAGGCGACCAGCAGCGGCTGGTCCAGATTCCGGCGGTCGTGTGGGTCGATGTAGCCGTGGATCCCGGTCCGCATGAAAACCGCCAGCAGACCGTTGGACAGACGGATCAGGTCACTCTCGTTCTGGCCCTCGAATCCCAGTTGCGGGTTGTAGCTGACCGTCGAGAGATACTGCCAGTTCTGCCCGCGGTCCTTCGACTGAACCACGATGACACGTGTTTTGATCCAGGGGTTGCCCATCTCGTACGCCACCGGCGAATCTTCTCGCACCCGGTCTCCGTTCAGTCGTCCGTACATCGTCAACAGCAGGCGGCCGTCGTCGAGTTCCACCAGGCCTCGCACTGCCCAGAAGAACTCGGCCAGTGGAACGTGAATGCTGGACGTCTGGGTTTTTACGGTCTTCCAGTTGTCACTGGATGTCTTCACCTGGAGGGTCGATTTCCCCGACAGCGGGTCGGCGAACCTCACCACGCTGCCGCCGGAATCGACGCTGGGCACCGAGATCACCGTCCCGTCTTTCAACTGGCAAAACGCCTCGCCCAATTGCGAGCAGGGGTGCCAGGTCTTGCCACGGTCGGTTGACCGCTTGTTGTTGAGGATCCAGGTTCCGTTGCCTGTGACCATGAAGAAGGCGGCATTGGTGGGAATCGTCCCCATGTCGATCCGCTTGCCGACCGTGATTTCCAGTTCCGGAAACTGCGGACCGGTTCCACCGGCGGGTGCGACGGCCGGCGTCTTGAGATCGCCGGGACGTGATGTTCCCTGGTCGGCGTCGCACGCCACGCGAAAGCCGGTCGACAGCAGCGACATGGTGTTCGGACCCTCATAGAAATTGCCCCAGGCGTCGATGCCCGTCCATCGCCGGGGACAGTTGAAGGCGCTGCCCATGGCCGAGTACCGGCCGGCGTCAGTACAGAATTGCCAGACGTTGCCGTGCATGTCGTAGAACCCCCAGGGATTGGGAGGGTAGGATCCGACCGGTGTCGGATGGCCGATCATGGACAGGCCGAAGTTCATCTTGCGGACGTCAGGTTGCGGACCCCACCAGAACCGCGTGCTGGTCCCGGCCCGGTTGGCGAACTCGAACTCACGGATCGTCGGTGGCCGGTAACGACGGCCGTCCCGGGTCGAGAGCCACTTGCAGAACGCTTCGATGTCCGTGTTGTTGACGCCGGTGACCGGCACCTGGTCCGCCCGGAATTTCTCGCGGTTCCAGGTCCCCCCGTTGCTTGGACGCCAGTAGAAGTTGACCAGCCTGCCGCCGGGTTCCCGGTGACCGGTGGCTTTGACGAATTGTCGGTACAGCCGGTTGGTGACGGGGAACTCGCTAAGCCAGTAGTCCTTCAGGGTGACCGGTGCCGTGATCCTTGGGCGGTTCAGGGCAAATGCGGCTGTCGGACGCTTGCCGTTCTTCAGCGGCAGATAGAACTGCTTGGCACTGGGAGTCCAGGCGTCGAATCGCTTGCCCTGGACGGAGATCATCCTGATCCCTGTCGAGTTGACGAATGTTTTTCGGACAGCAGCGGGTGTCTCCCGGGGCCAAGGGGCGTCCAGGGCACAGATCACCAGTGGAAGAAACCACGCGGCGGTCATCGGCAACGAGCGAGACATGAGGATGTCCTGTCGGTCGTGGGAGTGGTGAGCCCGAAATCTCCGTGACCCGGGCTATTGGTTGCCTTGGGGTTTTTCGGGTGGAGCGGCGACGACATCGACCCGGCGATCGAAGACACTCCGGGATTGTGGAAGTCGGCCGTAGTGGGGTGACAGCACGACGCAGTTCCGTGTGGACTCGGCCTGGAAGACCCGTTCGTAGCCGGTCACGTAGGTCATTTGTGCAGTGACAAATGCGTCGGCGTGTTTCTGTTCGATCGGGATTCGAACGTGTTCGGTGTAACAGCCGACCACGTCGTTGACGATTCCTCGCTGGGCCATCGTTTTGCGGGCCGGGCAAAGGTCGAACTGGTAACCGATGTCCCCGCTCTCGATCACCTGGCCGTGAAACACGTTGCCGACCCCCAGGCAACGGACTGCGATCTGACAGGTGGACAGGTGCCCCCCGTATACCTGGTTGGCGTTGGCCGACTGCATTTGTTCACCCCGGTCGTAGGTGAAATCGAAGCCGACGCAGCCGTTGGTCCTGTAATCGGCTGTCCCGGCCACGTGGCAACCCGTGAAGACGTTGTAATAGGGGGACTGGGTGTTGCCGGGCCCGAAGAATCCGGACGTGTTGGGTTGTCGCAGGTGCACGGTGATGTGATCGAACCGGCTGTAGCTCATGCCACTGAGGTCCACTCCGTAGGCTCCCTCGGTCTGGACCAGGATGTTCAGCCGCGAGATGGCCAGCGAAATCGATCGGGGAACACCGTCGACTCGCAGGCATCCCGTGTTGGCTGGTCCCGAGTAGTTCAGCACCGACAGCAGTCCGGTTCCCGACAGGTGGACACCCTGGGGGATGCGGAGCGGCTGACTGATGCCGAATGTTCCGGCGGGAATTGAGACTTCCCCTCCACGATGGGCAGCCGAGAGCGCCCCCTGGATGGCCTTGGTGGCATCCTCTGTCGGATTGGCACCGAACCAGCGAATGTCCAGGGGCCCCGAATCCACACGGGTCCATCGCCCTGTCTGTTTCTCAGGAGGGGCCACCACCAGGCCGTTGTCGTCCGGGGTTCTGGACGACGCGTTCCAGTGGAACATTCCGCCACCGCCGTCGCCGGGGCGAGTGTGTCCGAGGACGAAGGCTGAACGAGCCGATCCGGGCATGACGTCCCGGAGTTCGGACAGTGAGTCGACTGTGAACAGGTGGTCCATGGAATGACCGTCGGTAAGCAGGAGTGGGTGGAACTGCGAACCGGGGAGCGTACTGCAATCGGTCCGACTGGTTCCACTGTGACGGTGTGGCCCAGGCGGTGGACTCTCAATCGAGTCTTCGTTCGGTCATCATGTGGCCATGTACACCGACAGGGGTTGTCTGAGGACCGCATCATGAATCGCCGACCTGTTTCCTCGCCACGCGTTGTTCTTGGCCTGGCACTGATGCTGGTGTCACTGGTTTCCGTTTCGGGTCGTTCCGACGAGAAGTCGCCGGCTGTCGGTCCGCAGACCGAGAAACGGTTTCCGCCGCTGGTCGTTCCCGATGGGTTTGTTTCGACCCTGTTTGCCTGTGATCCACTGGTCGAATACCCCTCGGTGATTTCGATCGGTCCACGACCCGGAACGCTGTTGGTGGCCCATGACTACGTGACCGGACTGGGCATCAAGATTGTGAGGCGTGACGAGGTGCGGTTGATCGCCGACACCGACGGTGACGGGTATGCCGATCAGACGACCGTCTACGCCAAGGGGTTCAATTCGATCCAGGGACTGGCGTGGTACGACGGCAACGTTTTCGTGATGCACGCGCCGTTGCTGACCTCGCTTCGCGATACCGACGGGGATGGCGTCGCCGATCAGCGGCACGACCTGTTGCGAGGGCTGGGACTGGAGCCCGAGAAGAACAATTCGCGGCTTCACTGTGCCAACGGTGTGGTCGCCGGGTTCGATGGGTGGTTGTACCTCTCGATGGGTGACAACGGCACCGACGTGAAGCGTCCCGAAGGAGACCGCCTGCTGTTTCAGCAGGGCGGGATCCTGAGATGCCGTTTCGATGGCAGTGACCTGCACGTGTTTTCGGGGGGGCTCCGCAACATCTACGACCTGGCACTGGATGACGACCTGAACGTCTTCGTCCGTGACAATGAGAATGACGGTGGCGACTACATGATCCGGGTTTATCACAGCATTCATGGTGCGGATCACGGTTACCCGTATCACTACCGCGAACGGCGTGAACTGGCACTGGGCCCCCTGGCCGATATGGGGCGTGGCTCATCGGCCGGCGGGGTGTTCTACGGGGAGACCGGTTTTCCCAAAGCGTATCGAGGTGGGTTGTTCTTCTGCGAGTGGGGGAGTTCGGTTGTCTTTTACCCACGACAACCGGCCGGAGCCGGTTTTGCGCCGATGCGTGAACAGGTCTTTGCCACCGGATCTCCGACGGATCCGTATGGATTCAAGCCGACCGACGCGGTCGTCGGACGCGACGGAGCACTCTACATCTCCGACTGGGCCGATGGTCAGCGACCCCGGCGGGGTCGGGCCCGCATTTACCGGATCGTCCCCAAGGGAGCACCTGCGGCCGTGTCGTCCAATCGTTCACCCGCGAAAGAGTCGACCATTCCCGAGTTGTTTGGGCGGCTGGGGTCAACGAGCCGACTGGAACGCGAGGCGGCCGGGGCCGCGGTGTTGCGACTGCCGAAAGACACCTGGCGCAAGCCCATGGAAGAACTGCTGCGGGGTGGCGCGATGGCGAATCGGCCCGAGCGGATCCTGGCCCGAATGCACGCTGTCTGGCTTTTGGCCCACACCGGCGGTGGGGCGGTCGACGATCTGATCCGAGTTGCCGCTGGAGATCCCAGTGTGCGAGTGAAGGTCCAGGCAATTCGTGCGATTGCTGATCTCACCGATCCGGTGCTGGTGAGTGATCGAATCGAGAGCCACCGTGGTGATGTGGCGGTTGCCGAGCGTCTGGCTCGACTCGGACAGCGGGCCGATTCCCGGGTCCACCGCGAGGTGATCGTGGCGCTGGGACGACTTCGATGGACGGGGTTGTCGGCCTGGTTGAAATCGCACACCGCCAAGACGCTTGACGCCGTTCGTCTGCACGCGGGTCAGCAGGCTCTGAGACGAGTTGCCGATTGGGAATCGACCCTCGAATTGCTCGAGTTGCCGTCGTCGCATCCGGCACGTGCCATGGCACTCCGGGCAGTGGCTGACCGCTACGAGCCGGTGGTGGTCGACTGGTTGATCAAGCAACTCGAGTCGGAGGGGCGTGTCGACCGGCGACGGGAGTATGCCGAGTGGTTGACTCGGGTCTGGCGAAAGCCGGCAGCCTGGAAGTACTGGGGTTATCGCCCGGCACCACGGCCAGTCAATTCCCAAGACTGGGACAAAACGAAGGCGATTGGCCAGGCCCTGGGACGGGTGCTGACCGACAAGGACCGCACGGTCCGGGTGGTGACACTGACCACGATGAGACGGCAGGGTGTGCCCGTGCCTGCCGAGGCCCTGGCTGAATGGCTGACGACTGAAAGGGATGTCGCCGCGGTGAAGGTGTTGCTGGACGCGATTGGTGCCGAGGTGACCGATGGTTCGACGGCGGCGTTGGTCGGTGTGGTGACCGAATCTGGATACCCGGAGTCGAATCGCTTGGCGGCTCTGGCGATTGTCGATCAGCGGTGGAAAGGGGCTGCGGGAAGCCGCCTGGTCGCCCTCGGCAAACGGCTCGAAC
>Ga0310344_10001720_pt1 | contig 16612 bp, 18 predicted proteins | sample HC15DNA20200_MG_FD_203801 | JGI IMG/M metagenome (GOLD analysis project Ga0310344, IMG submission 203801) | Marine microbial communities from station ALOHA, North Pacific Subtropical Gyre - HC15-DNA-20-200_MG | ecosystem: Environmental > Aquatic > Marine > Oceanic | place: Pacific Ocean: North... | reverse complement strand
TAGCCATTTTCAGCTCCCTTTTTTTGTTTTAATTAAAACAAATCAAAGTGATTCGCTTATATTTTTAAGATTTAGTTATTTATTAAGTTATGTCAAACATTAATTGTGTTAACAAATTTCAAAAAAATTTTTAAAAAAATTGAAATATAGAATAATCAAGTAATAGCAATGCTTTTTAATAAATTTTATTAATTATTATAAAATTTTTCTAAAATATTTTTATATTTTTCAATTACTTTGTTTCTTTTAACTTTCATCGTAGGAGTTAATAAACCATTTTCAATTGAGAAATTTTCGTCAATTAAATGAAATTTTTTAATTTTTTCAACAACGGTTAAATTATTATTAATTTCATTTACTATTTTTTTTATTTTTTCTTTTTCACTCACAAAATCTTTGTTTACTACAATAAGTGCAACTAAGTATTTTTTTCCATCACCATAAACCATGGATTGATCTATTGCAGGAGAATTTGATAATAAATTTTCTATTTTTGCAGGAGAAATATTATCTCCCCCAGCACTAACTATTATATCTTTTTTTCGATCGGTAATTTTTAAATAACCATTTTGAGGGTCTATTTCTCCTATGTCTCCAGTATATAACCAGCCCCCTTTAAGGACCTTATCTGTATCCTCCTTTTTGTTCCAGTAACCCAACATTACATTTTCTCCTTTAACTAATATTTCTCCATCTTCAGCTATTTTTACTTGATTGCCTTTAAATGGAGGACCAACGGTTTCAACTCTAATTTTGTGAATTGGATTACAGCTGACTACTGGTGAGGTTTCGGTCAAACCATACCCTTGCAAAGTTGGTAACCCTATTGAATTTAAAAATTCTCCTATTTCCTTATCTAAAGCTCCACCTCCGGATACAAAGGCTTTTAAATTTCCCCCAAATTGTTTTTTTACTTTTTTTCTAACTAAAACATTTACTATTGAATTCATTAACTTTTCTGAAAAACTCATTTTTTTACCAAGTAATTTTTTTTTACCCAAATCAATCGTCACATTAACTAATTTTGCTTTAAATCCTGTTGCTTTTTTCATATTGATATTTATCTTGTTATAAAGATTTTGATAAAATCTTGGCACAGCAGTCATGATTGTTGGTTTAGCTTCTGAAATATTATCTAAAAGCTTTTCTATTTTTTCTGCATAAAAAACTTTTGCTCCAACAGCAATTTGTGCAAATTGAACGGTATGTTCATAAGAATGAGACAAAGGAAGCCAGGTTAAAAAAACTGGTCTTTTGTTAATTAAAGGTTTTAAAATTTCTTGTGCTCCTTCTAGATTATTTAATATTCCACCATGACTTAAAATAACTCCTTTGGGATTTCCACCAGTACCTGATGTATATATTATACAGGCAGCTGATTTTCTTTTTAAACTCAAGTTTTTAATTTTATCATTTTCACTTAAGCTGTTTTTAACTATAGAATTAAAATCTAAGTATTTATTTTCATAATCTACTTTCTGAATTTTATCTAAAGTAATTATTTTTTTTATAAAGCTTTTTTCCTGGATTATATTTTTTAGTTTATCATGCATTTCATCATTGGAGACAATAATTACAGAAGGCTCGCAATCTTCAATTAAATATTTATAATCTTTTTCAGTATATGTTGTGTAAGCAGGAACGGTAATGCCATTTGCTAACATAATTGCGAGATCAGCAATCATCCATTCAGGTCTGTTTTCAGAAACTAAAAGACATCTGTCACCATCTGTAATATTTTCTTTTAAAACTTTTGCAAGTTTATAAATGTTTATAGATGTTTCTCCCCAAGTATATTTTTTTTTATTTTTTGGGTTGAGCCATTCTAAAAAAGGTGTATTTGAATTTTCTTTTTCAACCTGATAAAAAAACAAATCAACTAAACTGTTAAATTCTTTTAAATTCATAAAAATTTGGTGGGCAAAGAGAGACTCGAACTCTCACAGCATTGCTACCACAGGATTTTGAGTCCTGCGCGTCTACCAGTTCCGCCATTCGCCCTTTTATTATAGGTTAGTTGTCTTTAAGAGATTTTTAAATCTTTATCTTGTATATATTTTAAGCCATATTTTAGAGCTAATTCAGCTTTACAGAGCTCAATACCCATGTCACCAGCGTGCTGCAGGCTAGAAATAAAATTTTTTTCTATCAAGGTGTTTACAATTTCTATCGCAGAGTTACCTTCGATCTCAGCCAGCATTTTATGATTCTGAGATTTATTATTTTTATCAATTTTACAATAACCTACTTTTAATTTCTTTTTAGTTCTATCAATATCAATAAGAAAATAACCTTTAGGATCAATTCTCCAATCTTTTATTTTATCATACTTTGCAGTAATTTTTTTTCTTGATCTAATATCAATATTGTTCCATCGTCCTTTAAGAATGCTTTTATTTGAACTTGCATTCATTCTGCGATTTATATTTTTAAAAGTTTTGTTTTATTAAGAATTTGCTCAAAGAAAAACTTAAATAGAAATAAATACAATATAGTTGAAACTAAAGTATTTTGAAAAAAAGGTATAGCCAAAACATAAGATGAGATTAGGCCTGAAAAACTTTTTTCATACATATCAAGTGTAAGCCATGCTCCAAAATTTGTTATGATAAAAAAACAAACTGAAGAAATAATACCTCCAAACAAAATTTCTAAAGATTTAAATTTTTTTATATAAAAACCAACTGCAACCACTGCTATTAAGGAAATATAAGTAAAAAACATTGTATCATGAATACCCAGATATAAGTCTCCCAAGAACATAGATAAAATAATTATAAATAAACTCATGAAAAAATTCTTAAAATAATAGCCTGAAAATATTCCCGCCGCTAAAATAGGTGTAAAATTCGGTGGATGAGGTATTAATCTCAATTGAACCAGTGCAGCTACCAAAATTATTGAGTATATAAGTGGTTTGTTAGTCATTTTTATATTTTTTTTATCATGTTATTATAGTCTTGTCTATTAAGCAGATAAAAAGATATTTATATATTGATTTTTAAAAAAATATGAAAACAAACATACATGCTCATAATCGAAAAGTGATGCTTATAGAACCTCCGTTCTATAGGTTATATCATGATCAACATTGTCTCGTTAAGTATCCCCTCGCTTTAGGATATCTTTCCGGATCTATTATAAAAAACACAAACTGGTCAGTTCAAACTTATAACGCTGATTTCAATATCAATAAAAAAAGATTTGTACCTGAAAATGATTATATTTCAGGTGAAGGATTTAAAAGATATTTATCTTCATTAAAGGATCCTTCCATGCCTATTTGGAACGAAGTAAAAAAATCTATAGAAGAATTTAATCCAAGTGTAGTAGGAATTTCAGCAAAAACTCAAAATTTTATTTCTGCATCAATTATTGCAAAAATAGCAAAAAATCTTAACCCAGACGTTAAAGTTATTGTGGGCGGCGTACACCCAACTATGAATGGATCAAAAGTTCTTGATTGTAAAGATATAAATTACTTATGTATGGGTGAAGGAGAAAATACAATAGCTGAATTATTAATAGCACTTGAAAAAAATAATGATGAAAGCTCAGTTAAAGGAATAATTTTTAAAAAAAATGGTAAAATTATAAATACAGGACCAAGGCCATATGTAGAAAATCTAGATACATTAGATTTTCCATTAACTAACGCTCCAAATATATTAAAAGATTTTGATAAATATCCTAAGGAAGCATTTGGATATATTTTTGCTTCAAGAGGTTGTCCATATGCATGCACCTTTTGCGAATCTAAATCAATGTGGACACGAAAGGTCAGATACAGATCTCCTGAAAACGTTATAGCTGAGTTAAAATTAATGCAGCAACATGGAATCGACAGAGTTAATTTTGATGACGATACTTTTGGAATAAGCAAAAAAAACATTAAAGCCTTGAATGATCTAATGCATGATGACCTACCAAATATGACTTATACGTGTGAAACTGTAGTGCAACTTGCAAAAGATGATAATGTTGTCAGAGATATGAAGCATGGTGGTTGCACAGGAACATTTGTTGGGATTGAATCTGGAAATAATGAAATACTTAAAAATATTAAAAAAACTCAAACCGACGTTGAATGTATCCAGGCAATGGATAATCTTCGAAAACATGGTATTGAATCTCATGCTTTTATTATGGTTGGATTTCCACAAGAAACCGAAGAAACTTTTAAACAAACAATGGATTTTATACCAAAATTAAAACCGGACAGTGTAATCTTCAGTATCTTTACGCCCTATCCAGGATCGGAAATTTATGATGAGTGTATGAAAGAAGGAATTATCGATGGTGAATTTGATTTAGCATTATATAACCATCAAAGCCCTTTGAACTGTTTTACAAAACATATTCCGAAAGAACGTTTTTATGAGTTAAGAAAAAAGGCTGTAAAATTTGTTGATAGTTATAATAAAAAAGCAAAATACAGAAGAGTATTTGGATCTATGCGAAACATTGGTATTAAAGCAACTTTCAAAAAAATATTTAGCCATTTTTATAGCAAAATTGCTAAATATTCTTAAAGTATAATTTTTAAAGAATACTAATATGATCTTCTGATGCCAAAATTAAAAGATCTATCAATTTGGGAATAATCTCTAACAGTCTCGTATTTTTCATCCAAAATATTGTCTATGTTAAAAAATAGATTGTAGGTATCCCATAAGTTATATTTTATCGATAAATCATTTACTAAATAATCATCTATCTTTTCGTCTTGCCATGTTCTGTTCCCGTTTCCATAGTCTCTTGCGTCGTCAGACCACTTAGTGCTTAAACTTAAATCTAAATTTTTATAACCAGGAATTTTCATATTTGTTACTAGATTAATAATATGCCTTGGAACTCTAACCACTCTGGCATCATGGTAGCTTTCATTTTTATCTGGATCATCTTGTTCTGCCCCGTCATAGGTTGAGGTATAAGTATAGTTTAAACCAAAATTTAATGTGTCACTTTTTTTCCATTTTGAAACTAATTCCAATCCTTGAGATTTTATAACTCCTGGAAAGTTATTTGTTGACCAATCTCCTTTTGGACCTTTCCAGCCTTCGAGTGCATCAGTATATTTTATGTTAAAATAAGAGGCATCTATGTTCAATCCAAGATTTGAAAAAGATTTTTCAATTCCAAAATCAAAACTATCACTAGTTTCAGCTTTCATTGAAGAATTAAATGAATTAAGCCAATTAAGTTCATAGAGAGAAGGAAAACGAAACCCTGTTCCATAAGAACTTTTTAACTTTGTAAGTTTATCATCAAAAAGATAGGCCAATGTCACTCTATGTGAATCTTCATTGCCCGCATGTTTGTGTTCATCAAATCTTGAACCGAATGTCGCGTAAATATTATTAGTAACTCTACTTTGATAATCAAAATAACTTGATGTTACATATGCATGGTCATCTACACGACCAGTCATATTTTTGTTGTATCCCATTTTGTCTTCTTCTCTTTCAAACCCAAGTACAACACTGTTATCAAGATTAAAATTATAATTACCTGAGTACATAAACCCATATCTAGTTCCAAAGTAATTATCTTGAGCTGTGTTACCGCTACTTGGAGTTTCCGCTGCAATTCTTTCGATATAAGTATTTGCTAATGTTAATTTATTAGTGAATTGACTATTTGGTTCATAAACTAAAGATATATTGGCTGAAGACTGAAGAGAATCTAACTCTTCGCTATGATCTGCCGAAGAAGTATGCACTTCTTTATCATACTGAGTATAGCTTTCTGCAACTCTTAGATTGCTTTCAAATTTTATTTTATCTGAAAATTTATGAGCATAATTTGCGACTAAAGAATTATTTCTATATCTATCTTTTTCGTCATTATGAGTCATTGTTGATATCCCGTCAGTATGGAATCTTTCCAAACCGACAAAAAAATTATCATTTTCATCTGCTCCAGATAATGAAAGTGATAAATTATGAGTTCCATGGGAGGCGGTATTATATTGTATATTTTTTTGAAAACCGGGTTCACCTTTTTTAGTTGTAATATTTATGGTTCCTCCTATAGCTCCACTTCCATAAACAGAACTTTGATTGCCTTTTAAAATCTCTACTCTAGCTATTTGGCTTGTTAAAAGATGATTAAAATAAAAGCTGTTGTCTGGACTTGCTGGATCGGACATTTTAACACCATCAATATAAACAGTTGAATATCTTTTTGGCATACCTCTCAATTGAATAGCTGAATTTTGTCCGTAACCACCACTTTGAAAAAAATTACTGCTAGTCGAGTTAGTTGCTAAAGCATCTGCTAAAAAAAACTCATTTGAATTTTTAAAAAATGTTTCATCAAGTACTGTTACGGATGTTCCTACAGTCGAAACGGACTGTGCTTTTTTACTTGGGGCTATAACAATTATAGGTATATCCGCAGCAAAAACTGCATTAAGCGGAAAGCTTAGAATTATTAATATTTTTACTAATTTTTTTAGCATAAGCATAATTTCACATGCCACTGCTAATTTCTCATTGCAGAACTAGACTTTTCCTGGCCTTCGTTCAACAGCGGACTATACTGGGTGGCGCTCGGACTTAAGCTTTGCTTTTACCGTTGCAGGAACAGTCAATGAATCTCACATTGTTCCCCACCAAACTTCAGTATGAGAAAACTTATAAAATAAAATAAAAAAAAAGTAAAGTATTTTTTGTGGAGTTAATTTAATTAAGAAACTTTTCTAACAAAATACACAAATGTTAATGATGTTAAGAACATTATTAAACTATAGGTAGCTGCTGGTATAACGTAAACCCCTCCTCCAAAAATAGTTGTTGCGACAAATATAGCCAAAGTTCCATTTTGTAAACCACATTCAATCGTAATGCATTTTCTTTGTTGTTTTCCAGATGTCAGTAACTTTGCAATGTAGTATGCAATCACCATCATTGTCACATTAAGTACTAAAGTTACCAAGCCAGCTTGAGCAAAATATGAAATTACATTATTTTTTTCTGCTAAAATAGCTCCGAGCAAAACAATTATAAACAATGCAAGTGATATTTTTTTGGCTATGGGTTCAAATTTTAATGCAACATTTGATACAAATTTTCTAAATATCATTCCAATAACAACGGGTACTGTTACAATCAAAAACATACTAATAGCCATATTAATCAAAGAAATATTTATAATAAGATCATAAGAATCGATTAACTTCACTGAGGTTAAAATAATAAAAGGGACTGTTATGACACTTAACAAACTTATAATCGCCGTAAGTGAAATTGAAAGAGCAACATCACCTTTTGCAAATGAAGTTAATATATTTGAAGTAACTCCGCCTGGCGCCGCAGCAATTATCATAACTCCAATTGCTAGCTCGGGAGAAATAGGCCATATCTTAATGATTATAAAACCTACTATTGGAAGCAAAATAATTTGAGAAAAAGCACCGACAAAAAAATCACGTGGTTTTTTCAATACCCTTAAAAAATCATTTCCTGTTAATCCTAGCCCCAAGACAAACATTATAAACGCAAGAGCTAGAGGCAAAATTACATCTGTAACAATATTCATAAAAAAATAGTATAAGATAAAGGATTAATTTTAAATAAAAAAATGATTAAAAAATTATATGATAAATGTGTCACTTGGGCAGGATATAGATATGCTAAAGTATTTCTAGCGATTGAATCGTTTATAGAAAGTTCCTTTTTTCCCATACCTCCTGATGTAATGATCATTCCCATGGTAATAGCAAAAAAAAATGAATTTATTCGAATAGCTTTAATAGCAACTATTTTTTCAGTACTAGGAGCTTTATTTGGTTACTATATTGGTTATTCATTAAATGATGTTGCAATAAAAATTTTCGAATTTTATGGTTATGAACATTCAAATAGTTTTAAAGAAAAATTTACATCTGGTGGTGGATTTTTTGCTTGGTTAGGAATATTAATCACTGCAGGTTTTACCCCACTCCCATTTAAACTTTTAACTATTTCCAGTGGAATTATTCACTTTAACATAATATCTTTTATTTTTATATGCATTTTAACAAGAGGCTTGAGATTTTTTTTAGTTGCATATTTAACTTATAAGTTCGGAGAAAAAATAGGTCCCTTTTTAGACAAACAGGGGGCAAAATGGAGTATTATTATTTCTACAATACTTATTTTATTAGCGGCAGGAATTTACTTTTTATTCATAAAATAAAATGGACAAACAAATAAATAAAAAAATTTTATTAATTATATTGATATTTATTTTTTTTGTTTTAGTTTCTGCTTTTGTAATTGAATATAGTCTGGGTCATTTACCATGCAAATTATGTTTTTATGAAAGAATTCCATATTTTATTTCTATTTTTTTAATTGGTAAAATTTTTTTTATTAAAGAATATAATAAAGCAACTTTATTAATATTATTTTTAGTCTTTATAATTAGCTCAATTTTAGGATTTTATCATTTTGGTATCGAAGAAGGCTTCTTCGAAGAGTCATTAGTATGTAAAGCTGAAAACTTTTCGGACACTCTGACAAAACATGATCTTCTAAAAAAATTAAGCGAAAATAGCATTAGTTGTAAGGATGTTAGCATTAGAATACTTGGTTTTTCTCTTGCTGCAATTAATACCATTTTTTCTATTATACTAAGTGTTATATTTGGAAAATTATTTATAAATTATGGAAAAAACTGATCAAAAAATTTTGGAAGGGATATTAAGAGTTGACCACGCAGGTGAAAGAGGTGCAATTAAAATTTATGAAGGACAACTTTTAGCTTTAAATACAATAAAAGAAAATAAATCCTTAAAAAAAAAGATAGAAGAAATGAAAGAACAAGAAAAAGAACATCTAGAGTATTTTGAAAAAGAAATTCAAAAAAGAAAAATAAAGCCCACTTATTTACTTCCCTTGTGGGATATTATGGGTGTTGCTTTAGGTTTTGGAACAGTTTTATTGGGAAAAAAAGCAACAATGCTCTGCACAGCTTCTGTTGAAGAAGTGATCGAAGATCATTATCAAAACCAATTAAAAAATTTAGGTAATGATGAAATGGTTTTAAAAGCCAAAATTGAAAAATTTAAAAATGATGAAGCAGAACATAAAAATACTGCCTATGAATCTGGAGCAACAAATAAAGGGCTTTATTCAATTATGGATAAATTAATAAAAACTGGTTCTAAACTAGCTATAAACATTTCTGAAAAAATTTAATTAAATTATGGTAATAATTCTACATCCCAATAAAGATAGTCCATCCAACTTTCGTGTAAAAAATTTGGTGGAAAATTTCTTCCATTTTGATGTAAATCATCAACTGTCGGTCTAAAGGGTCTTTGATATAAAGTCATTCCTGAAACAGGATATAATCTTCCTCCCTTTTGAACATTGCAAGTTGAGCAAGCAGTGACAACATTTTCCCAATCTGTAACACCACCTTTAGATTTGGGTAACAAATGGTCAAACGTTAAATCTTTTTTATCTCCACAGTATTGACAGGTAAACTTATCTCTTAAAAAAACATTAAATCTTGTAAAGCTTGGATGTTCGCTAGGTTTTATAAAATTTTTTAAAGCTATAACACTTGGTAAATTCATTTCGAAAGAAGGACTTCTAATCTTTCTATTATAATTAGAAACTATACTAACTCTTTCAAGAAAAACTGATTTAACTGCGTCCTGCCAACACCAAAGTGAAAGAGGATAATAACTTAAAGGTCTAAAATCTGCATTCAAAACCAATGCAGGGCATTTTTCTAACGGAACCTTTTCTGTTGCAGATATAATCATATAAATAGGTTAGCGGATTAATACAAAATTTTCAAGAAATAGTTTTATTAGAAATTTGTTTCATTATAAAAGATTTTTTCTTAAAAACTCCAAACCAAGGGAAGATCCTTCTACTGGTATTCTATGTTCACAATTTTTAAAAAGCTTTGTTTTAATTTTAATTTGACAATTTAAAAAAAACTCTTTTGCCTCTAATAAATGTGTTGAAGGAACTATTGGATCTTTGTCACCATGCATCAAAAAAAAATTTGGTTTACTATTAATATTTTCTAAAAGGTGCTTTTGATTAATAATTTTACCCGAATAAGCAATCACACATTTTATTTGTTTCTTATTTTTTAAGGCTACCTGAATGCTTATCATAGAACCTTGGCTAAAACCTACTAAAGCTAATTTGTCAGGCTTCAGTTGAAAATAATTTAAAACTTCATCAATAAATAAAATTAATTTTTTTTCAGCCCTTAAAGATTTCTCAAGAATTACATCATTTTTTTCTATAGAAAGATCAAACCATTGGTATCCTTGCGGGTTTACAGAACAAATTTCAGGTGCATTTGGACTCAAAAAAATTGCATCTGGTAAAAATCTTTGCCAGTTGATAGCCAGTGCACTTATATCTTTACCATCTCCACCATATCCGTGACACAAAATAACTGCCTGTTTAGGTTTTTGGTTTGACAAAGGATTTACGGTTACAACATCTAAAGTATAGTTAGTCATATTTTGATAGCCATTTTATAAATTTTTTATCTTCAAAATTAACCTCTCCAATTATTCTAGCAAAGCGTTCACCTTTCTTGTTAATTAATATAGTTGTAGGCACACCCCTCAGTTTAAACTCTTTAACAAAATTTAAATTTTTATCAAAAAATATTTTTAGTTTTTTTATATTTAAATCTTTAAAGAAACTTTGCGTTTTAATTTTATTGGGCTGTTCCATGTTAACGGCAAAAATTTCCAAATTTTTAAAACTTTCATTTTGATAAAGATTATCCAAAGAGGGCATTTCTTTCTTGCAGGGCGCACACCATGTCGCCCAAAAATTGATAATAAGGAGTTTTCCTTCATAGTCCTTTAAATCAATTTTTTTTCCCGAAAAATCTTCAAATATAAGGGATGAAATCGGTATTGGAGTTTCATTTATAGCTATATTATTAAGTGGAACATCTTCATTTGATTGTGATATTGATGAAAAAATATTAAAACAAAATATAAAAATTAATAATTTTAGAATTTTTTGGTTTATAAACATTTAAAAAAACAACTTAACATATGAAAAATAAAAATAAAGCAGTTTGGGGCACTAGATTTAATAGCAGAACATCTAAAATTTTTGAAAGAATTGGTGCATCTATAGATATCGATAAAAGACTATTTGAAGAAGATATTCTTGCATCGATAATTCATACCAAAATGTTGGTTAAACAGAAAATAATTACTACAAAAAGAGGAAAAAAAATAATTTTTGGATTAAAAAAAATTAAAAACGAAATAAAAAAAAATAAATTTATTTTTAATAAAAAATATGAAGATATTCATCTAAATATCGAAAAAAGACTTTTTAAAATTATTGGACAAGACGCTGGCTATCTACATATAGCAAGATCAAGAAATGATCAGGTAATTACAGATTTTAAATTATGGACAAAAAAATCATCTTTTGAAATTATTTATAATTTAAATAATTTAATTAAAAATTTTTTAAAAATATCTGAAAAAAATATTCAGACGATTATGCCTGGATTTACACATCTAAAAAATGCGCAACCTATTTCATTTGCTCATTATTTATTAGCTTATGTAGAAATGTTTAAAAGAGATAAAAATAGATTTTCTAACAATATTGATTATATTAACGAATGCCCACTTGGCGTTGGTGCATTAACTGGAACTTCCTACAAAATTGATAGAAATTTTACTTCTAAAAAATTAGGTTTTAAAAAACCCACTAACAATTCTGTTGACTCTGTTGCTGATAGAGATTTTGCTCTAGATTTTTTATCTGCAGCTTCAATATGTGCAATGCATATTTCAAGATTTGCTGAAGAATTAATTATTTGGAATTCTGATATATTTAAACTGATTAGTATTGATGACAAAATGCTTACGGGTTCTTCTATTATGCCTCAAAAAAAAAATCCAGATCCTGCTGAATTAATAAGAGGAAGAGCGGGAAAAAATTTTGGGTCACTCCAAGCAATGCTGACAACAATGAAAGGCTTACCGTTATCATATTACAAAGATATGCAGGAAGATAAGGCTTTGGTATTTAGTAGTTATGATACCCTTTTGGAATCGATTATTATAACAAGCGAACTTGTAAAATCTTTGAAACCTAATAAAGATAGAATGTTATCCTTGGCAAACGAAGGTTATACTACTGCTACAGATTTTGCAGATTATTTGGTTCAAAACCATAATATATCTTTTAGAGAAGCATATAAAATTTCTGCTAAGCTAGTAAATTATGCAGAGAAAAAAAATAAAAAATTAAATCAAATTAATTTTAGTGAAGTAAAAAAAGTTAAAAATGATTTAAATTTTAAAGTAATGAAGGTATTTGATGTTAGAAATTCTGTAAACTCTAAATCGTCATATGGAGGAACTTCTACAAAAAATATAAAAAAAATGATATCTAAACTAAAAAAGGAATTGATGTAATGAAAAAAATATTTTTAATAATGGTTGCTTGCATACTTTGCTTTGCTTGTGGAGTCAAAAGTGATCCTGAATATAAATCTCAGGACTGTATTAATAAAACTATAAAAATAGCATAATAAAATGAATTATATTGAACTTAGGAAAAATAACCTTTGTATAGATAAATTATTAGCAATTAATATTGCTAAAAAAAATAAAACTCCGTTTTATTGTTATTCCCTTTCACAATTACAAAAAAATTTTTCATTACTTAGTAATGCATTTAAAACGGTAAAACCAATGATATGTTTTTCGGTAAAATCAAACTCTAATATAGAGATACTTAGAGAATTAAAAAAAATTGGTTCGGGCGCTGATGTTGTTTCCATGGGTGAGCTCATAAAAACAATTAAAGCTGGAATAAATAGTAAAAAGATAGTGTTTTCAGGAATAGGAAAAACTGAAGAAGAAATAAAAATGGCAATCAAAAAAAGAGTTTTATTAATTAATGTTGAATCAGAAAGTGAAGTTAATCTTATCAACAAAGTATCAAAAAAAATGTCTAGTAAAATTTCTATAGGAATAAGATTAAATCCAAATATAAGTGGAAAAACTCACAAAAAAATTTCTACGGGAGGGAAAAATGAAAAATTTGGATTGCTTCAGAATGATTTTATAAATTTAACTACAAAAATAAAAAAAATGAAAAATTTGAAATTGGAAGGAATAAGTGTCCATATAGGTAGTCAAATAACAAGTGTGAAACCTTTTAAAAAAGTTTTACTAGCTGTTGAAAAAATAATAAAAAAAACAAAAATAAATTTTAAATTTATAGATCTTGGAGGTGGAATGGGTATATCTTATTTAAAAAAAGAAAAAGAATTAAATTTATTTGAATATGCCAAAGAAGTAGCTAATTTTAAAAAAAATAAAAATTCTAAAATTATTTTTGAACCTGGCAGATTTATTGTTGGCAATGCTGGTATATTAATTACAAAAATAATTCATATTAAAAAAAGTAACAAAAAATTTTTCGTTATTTTAGATGCGGGCATGAATGATTTTATGAGGCCTGCGCTGTACGGAGCTGAACATGAAATTATTCCCTTGAAAAAATCAAAAGGAATAACCAAAAATGCTTTTGAATTTGTTGGGCCAATTTGTGAAAGTTCCGATAAATTTCTAAGCAAAAAAAACTTTTCTAAAATTAAAATAGGTGACTACGTTGCCTTAACTAATGTTGGAGCTTATGGAATGTCTTTGTCATCAAATTATAACTCTAGGCCAACAATTGCTGAAATTATGGTTAAGGGATCAAAATATAAAATAATTAGAAAAAGACAAAGTTTAGAAAATTTAGTTAAAAATTAATTTAAAACTCTATATTAAAATGCAACTTTTAAGATCTTTAATATTCAATATTTTTTTATATCTTGGAATCGTAATAGTTTTTTTGGTTGCAATTCCAACGTTATTTCTCCCTCCAAAATTTACCTTATCATTTGGAAAATTTTTAGGACATTACGTAGTATTTGTGGTTAGAGTGTTACTAAATTCAAAAGTAGAATTTAGAGGAATTGAAAATATACCAAAAAACGAAAAATATTTTGTTGCTTCAGCCCATCAATCAATGTTTGAAACTTTTGCTTTGCAAAGTGTTTTGGATTACCCAGTATTTATCTTAAAAAAAGAACTACTAAAAATACCTTTGTTTGGACAATATTTAAAAAAAATCAAATCTATTGAAATAGTAAGAGATACAACTACAAAAGATAATCTAAATTTTTTTGATAAAGTAGCAAATACTATTAAAAATGAAAAAAGGCCTCTTTTGATATTTCCTCAAGGAACAAGAGTAAAGATTGATGAAAAAGTGCCATTTAAAAAAGGAGTGGGAAGAATATACGAAGCTTTAAATATTTCTTGCATACCCATAGCATTAAATTCCGGAAAAGTTTGGCCAAAACAGGGGATAATTAAATACCCTGGCAAAATAACAATATCCTTTTTAAAACCAATACAACCTGGCTTAAGTCGTGATGAATTTATCAAAAATTTAGAAATTGCAATCTACGATGAAATTAAAAATATTTCTTAATTTTACTTTCTTCCAAAATCAGGCTTGTTAATATCTTGGCCCGCTTCTATAATTTCTTTTCTAATTTTTTTTGTTTTTGTAAAAATTTTCTCTAGTTTTTTTTGATTTTTATTTTTAATCGCTTTTTTTAAATCTTTTAGATTTTCTATAAATTTATCAATCATTTTTGATGTATTGTCACTATTTTGAATAAAGACATCTCTCCACATAATAGGATTAGATGCTGCAATTCTTGTAAAATCTCTCAGTCCTCCAGCACTATATTTTATAATATTGCGATCTTTCTTCTTTTTAATTTTGAGCGCTGTATTTACGATATTGTACGCTATCAAGTGTGGCATATGACTTGTGATAGATAAAATATAATCGTGTTTTTTTGCATCCATTACATCAACTACACTTCCAAGTTTTTTCCAAAATTTTTTTAGCGATTTAATATCTTTTGCTTTTGACCGCTTGGTAGGGGTTAAAATGCACCATCTGTTTTTAAAAAGTTCAGAAAATCCTGATTCAGGTCCACTTTCTTCTGTACCGGCTATTGGGTGTGAAGAAATCCAAGATACATTATTAGGAATATTTTTTTCTATTAAAGAAATTATATTTTTTTTCACTGATCCAACATCGGTTAATATAGCTCCACTTTTTAAAGAGTTTTTTATTTTCAAAATTACATTTTTATAACTACTCAGAGGACTAGCAATTATAATCAGGTCAGATCCTTTAACTATTTTTTTTGTATCAGAGCTAGCTTCGTCAACTATATTTAATTTTATTATTTTTTTATTAGTAACCTTCGATCTATTTGAAGAAACAATTTTGCCTGCAAGTTTATTTTTTTTAATTGCCCTTGCTATAGAAGAGCCAATTAAACCACATCCTATTATACATACCTTTTTAAACATTACTTCAAAATACTCTCTATAGATTTTATAAAAAGCTCATTGGCTTCCTTATTTCCAATAGTCAATCTTAAAGAATTTGATATTTTATATTGTGTCATTTTTCTTAAAATTAGTTTTTTTGTTGCTAACTTTTCAAAAGCTTCATCAGAATTGACCTTTGTTTGATCAAAATTCATCAAAAAAAAATTTACTACAGGCTCATTTGTTTTAATATTATATTCCTTTAAAACAGAAAATATCTTTTTTGACCATAATGTATTATGCTCAATTGCTTTTTTTGTCCACTCATTATCTTTAATAGCTTCGGTTCCTGCTGCAAGAGCAGCTCTGTTTACATTAAAAGGAGGTTTAATTTCGTACATGGCGTCAATTATTTCTTTAGAGGAATAGCCCCAACCTAGCCTTAATCCTGCTAAACCATAAATTTTAGAAAAGGTTCTTGTAATGAGCACATTTGGTAAATCCTTAAAAAGTTCTAATCCAGAAGTAAAATCATTTGAATTTATAAATTCAAAGTAAGCATCATCAACAACTAAAAGAATATTGCTTCTAAGTTTTTTTCTTAATTCGATCATTTCATTTTTAGACAAGTACGTTCCGGTCGGATTATTAGGATTTGCAATAAATACAATCTTCGTTTTTTCGGAAACCTTTTTAATTATTTCTTCCACTGATGCCTTAAAAAAAATTTCCTTAGCTGCGACAACTTTAGCCTTATAAAGTGAAGCATATATTTTGTGCATAATAAAACCGAATTCTGTAACGATTACTTCATCCTCTGGATTTAAAAAAAGACGGCATGTTAAATCAAATATTTGATCAGAACCTGCACCGCAAATAATTCTTGAAGGATCAATACTAAATTTTTTAGCTAAAATCTCTCTTAAGGATTTTGAATCTGATTCTGGATATTTAAAAATATCATTCTTATCATTTTCAAATGCTTGAATTGCTTTTGGACTTGCTCCTATGGCTGATTCATTTGCAGATAATTTAATAGGATTTTGAATCTTTTCAAACTGGGATAGACCCCCAACATATCTTTCAACCTGAAATTTTATTGGCTTTGGTAAATTCATAATTTTTTTATATATAAATCGTATCGGTAAATACTATATATGCAACTTTGTGGCAAAATAAATACAACCTAATTTGACAAAAGATGTCCTTTTTAGTACAAGAAAACCGCGCTGATTTAACTTAAATTGCGAG
>Ga0310344_10001718_pt1 | contig 16631 bp, 21 predicted proteins | sample HC15DNA20200_MG_FD_203801 | JGI IMG/M metagenome (GOLD analysis project Ga0310344, IMG submission 203801) | Marine microbial communities from station ALOHA, North Pacific Subtropical Gyre - HC15-DNA-20-200_MG | ecosystem: Environmental > Aquatic > Marine > Oceanic | place: Pacific Ocean: North... | reverse complement strand
TGGTGTCCACAGGCCATCTCCCGAAGTTCGAGGAGGATGCCTACCACCTCGAGCGGGACGACCTGTGGGCCATCCCCACCGCCGAGGTGCCGCTCACCTCGTTCTGTCGCGACGAGGTGCTCGACGAAGCCGACCTGCCCATGAAGCTCATGGCCCACACATCGTGCTTTCGTCGGGAGGCCGGATCGGCCGGTCGGGATACCCGAGGCCTTCTGCGGGTCCACGAGTTCGACAAGGTCGAGCTGCTCTCGTACGCCACTCGAGAGCAGGCACCCGAGGTGCACGCCGACATCCTCGCCAGGGCTGAGGCGGCCATCACAGACCTCGGTCTGTCCTACCGAGTACTTGACCTGTGCGCCGGTGACCTCGGTGGTTCGTCCGCCCGCACGTTCGACCTCGAGGTGTACGCGCCGGGGGCCGACCAGTGGCTGGAGGTCTCATCGGTCTCGTGGTTCAGCGATTACCAGGCCCGCCGTGCCAACGTGCGGTATCGGCCGACCGACGAGAAGGGCACTCGGATCATCGACACCCTGAACGGGTCCGGTCTGGCCGTGCCCCGGGTGTGGGCCGGCGTGGTCGAAACGCACCGCCAGCCCGACGGCACCATCGCTATCCCGGAGGTGCTCCAGCCCTACATGCGGGGGGCTACCACCATCGGCTGACCGCTGGCAGCCGGTTGTCAGACGCTAATCATCAGGCCGAGTGCTGCGGCCCCGACTCCCAACACGAGGGTGTTGAGGATGTGGCCCACCGAGCGTCCCCGTCGGGTCCCGATCCGGGTGTCGCCGAGCGCCACGGCATCGGCGGTGAACGTAGAGAACGTGGTGAACGTTCCCAGGCCTCCCGTACCGACGACCGTCAGCGTGCCGGCATCGGCGCCGGCCAAAAGCCCGAGGGCGAACGCACCGGAAACGTTCACGGCCATCGTGCCCAGATGACCGCCCGGCCAACGTCGGGTCGCCACCAGCCGGAGTCCCGCGCCGGCCGCGGCAGAGGCCACGAATCCCAGTCCGATCAGCACGACGGCTCCGTGGGTTGACCTCGCAGGATGGCTCGGCCGGTCATCCGACCCAGAAGGAAGGTAGCCAGTCCGCCACCAACCGAGAGCACCGTGTAGCCGAGTGCTCCCGACGCGTCGCTGGTCCGAAGGGCCTCAGCCACCTCCACAGCAAAGGTGGAGAAGGTGGTCAGGCCGCCACAGAACCCGACGCCGGCCAGTAGGCGGGTCGACGAAGCGACACCGCGTCCCAGGAGAAGGCCCAGCAGGCCGCACCCAACCAGATTGGCCAGCAGCACCGGGCCAGCCGGGCTGTCGTCTGTGGCGGCTGTCGCCTCCAGCAGCCCCCACCGGGCTGCCGCGCCGATCACTCCACCGATGACCACCAGAGCGATTTCCTGGACAGACGGTCCGACAGCGGGGCGGGAGCGACTGGCCATCAGGCTGACACTAGGAGGCTGGTCGGGGTACTACGGGTGTGCCGGTACGAGGTGTCGGCTGCTTGACTGGCGGGATGGACTTGAGCGAAGTGCGGGAGGCCTACGAAACGGCGGGCTTCGACAAGGCCGATCTAGCCGACGATCCGTTCACCCAGTTCCAGCGATGGTTCGGCGAAGTTGAGGAAGCTGGCTATCGGGAGCCCAACGCCATGGTGCTCTCCACGGTGACCGCCGATGGGTGGCCGTCGGCCCGCAACGTGCTCCTGAAGCGGATCGATGCCGAGGGCTTCGTATTCTTCACCAACTACACCAGTGACAAGGCTGTCGAGATGGACGGGTCGGGTCGGGCCGCCCTCACCTTTAGTTGGACCGAGTTACGACGCCAGATCCGGGTAATAGGCATCACTGAACGCCTTAGCGACGACGAGTCCGACGGTTACTGGATCTCTCGGCCACGGGGGAGCCAGCTCGGGGCGTGGGCGTCGGACCAGAGTGCAATAGTGCCCGACCGGGAAACCCTCGAACATGCCTTCGCCGAGGCCGAACAGCGCTGGGCCGACCGGCCAGTTGAGCGGCCCGACCACTGGGGTGGCTACCGGGTCAGGCCCCACGCGATCGAGTTCTGGCAGGGCCGACCCGACCGCTTGCACGATCGACTGCGCTACCAACTCGAGGGTTGTTCGTGGGTAGTGGAGCGCCGCGCCCCCTAACCTCAGGCCCGAAGGGTGGGCCGGTACGGATCCTCCAGTGCAGCGACCAGACCATCTATCAGCAGGTCGAGGTGCTCGGCACGTGGCGTGTCGTCCCGATCCGACCAGTCACGGTGGTCCCGGTTCCAGCGGATGCTGGGGGGCAATTCGATCTGGACGCCGCCACCGGGTACGCGGTTCACTGGGTTGTTGGGGTGCAGGCCTCGCAGCGACCAGGGCATTGCCTCTACGTCGTCGACCACCCGGTACTCCTCAGGCAACACCCCCCGGAGGTGGCCGGCCACGTGGTGGGCCGTGGCCCGGTCGGCGCCGCCCACCAGCACGGCCCAGAAGTCGTCGTGACGGCCGTATCCGTGGATCGACAGCACGGAGTGCACCCGGTCCATGAAGGCGTCGAGTCCGGCCGACACGCCGGACACAAAGCGAGTCGACGGCAGGTGGCGGCGACACCCATCGGGTTGAACCACTGAGTACAACGATCCGTCGACCCGGTCGGCCACCTCGCGGGCCACGACCTCGGTGGCCCGCTCGAGGCCTCCTCCGTGCAGGGCACACACCCCGGTCCCGGATCGCAATTCGACCTCCTCGACCACGCCGGGCAGGGCCAAGAGGTCAGCGAGGTCGTCGATCGGCTCGACCTGGCCGGGCGTCCGGTCTTCTACCGCCGTAGATGGTCGTTGACGGTTCATCGTCGACGGCTCCCGATCGCCCCTCGGGCTGATGCCCAGATGGTTAACGCGACGGCCACGGTGAGCAGGGCCTCCAGCGGGGTGGCCCATCGCAGGGGGTCTTCAGTCCAGTTGCCGATCCGGGCAGGCCAGTCGCCGATCAGCCGACCGACCGGGATGACTATGAGGTCCCCGCGATGGATTAGCCCTTCGGCTACTACCCAGGTGCCACTGACCATCGACCACAGCCACCTTCGGGGTCGGATTGTCAGTGCCGGCCCAAGGCCCCACCCCACGAGTGTGGCAACGACCAGCCAGAGGGCTAACCCCAGGCGGAGTCCGCCCACGTGGGCGGTCCAGTTGGTCAGGTGTGACTGGAGGTCGGTCACCGAGTCCACGATGGGATTCGAGGGTGTCCGGGGATCACTCAGGACCCGGATCTCGTAGATCCCGTAGACGATGAGGTAGGTGCCCCCCATTGTGAGGGCTACCGCGCCGATTCTGTCGAAGTGCGGGAGCAACAGTCGCAGGTGGCGGGCCAGGCCGCCACGGGCCATGGCGAGCGACAGCGTCAGCGACGTGACCACGGCAGCCATCCCAGCTGCAAACGCCAGGTAGATGGCGATTCCGTCAACGATGCCGTCCCGCCCGAAGCTGCCGGCCACGTGCAGCAGGAAAATGGGCGCCGAACAGCCGATGGACACAACGGCGTACGACACTCCGAACCCAAGCACCGACCACATCTCGGTGTTCGACGGGCCCCGGCCCGGCTTGAAGAACGGGATGCGGACTGTTCTCCCGGTCAGCATCCCGAGCCCCACGGGGATGAACAATGCGCCGAGTGCCACCGTGATCCAAGGGGTCCTGGTAGCCACGGCTTCCTCGGAGACCACCGTGTTGACGGCTAATCCAAGGGCGCCGAATACCAGCACGAAGGCGGCGGTGAGGGTGAGGCTCACCGACAGGCCCCGTAGGACCTGTTCAGGTCGGTCCTCACCGTCAGCGCTGTCACGGCCGAGGAAGTAGCCGAGCCACGTCGGGAGCATGGCGAACCCGCACGGGTTGATGGTCGTGACGATGCCCAGTGTGAATGGCAGGGCTAGGGAAACGTCGATCATGGGGTGGAGATCATCAGGACGTGCCTAGGTACTCGTCGATGGCCGCCGCAAGTTCATCGGCATCCAGCGACCCGTGGTGGACACCGGTCAACTCGCCCCGGTGGTCCACGAAGGCGGTCACCGGGAGGCCAACGGTGCTGAGGGACGCGGAGAACCTGCCATCAGGATCACGACCCTGAAGGTAGGTGATGCCGAGGTCCTCAGCCTGTTGAGCGGCTCGGGTGGGAGAGTCGCTCACGTTGATTCCGACGAACCGGACCAGATCGTTCCCAACCCAAATGCCACGTTCGTGGGCATCCTGGAGGACGGGAATCTCCTTGAGGCACGGGGTGCACCAGGTGGCCCAAAGGTTCACGACGAGAGGGCGGCCGTTGTCGACTAGGTCGTCCAAAGTGGTCGTGCCGCCATCCCAGAGCTCGAAGACCATAGCGGTCACGTCGTCCAATCCCGTCGGGTCGTCCTCGGCGCAGCCGGTAGTCGTCGCCAGCAGCACGATGAGGATCAGGCCCATGAGCGACGGACCGGTAATGGCGCGGAACACGTCGATGACGGTACCGGTCCGGTGTGGGCGGGTTGGTAGCCGCACGGACCGGGGCTCGCCGAAGCGTCACCCCGGTCCGTGGTCTGGCGTTCTAGTAGCCCGTTTTCGATTGGTAGTTGGGTGAACGGGTCAGGCCGAGAGAAGTTCCTGCTGGATACGCACCGGGATAGGAACGACAGGCAACTGTTCCTCTGGACGGGGGACCTTGGAGGGTCGACCTCGCCGACGCTTATTGGCCAGGATGTGGCCGTTGCGGAACAACTGTCCACCCCATACGCCCCACGGTTCACGACGACGGATGGCGCCCTCCAAGCACGACTCCAGCACCGGGCACCCGGCGCAGATGTTCTTGGCATGGACGATGTCCCCGATGTCGTCGCTGAAGAAGACACCGGTCGGGACGCCAAGCCGCTCGCAGGCGGCCTCTCGGCGCCAGATCTCTGGTTCGTAGGTCAGTGCTTCCTGCATGGTCTCGCTGCTCTCTGGGTTGCTGGGTTTCTGGTCTGGTCGGAAAAACGAAGAAGGCCGCCGGATTGCTCCGGCGGCCTCGGGGTGGATCTGCGTTCAGCTGATCAGCTGTTCGCTTCCCGGGGCCGCTGGCCGGTCTTGGCAAAACCGGTGGTCCGATAGTTGGTGAACGTCGAGAAGTCGACGTGCCACGAGGTACCCGGCTTCACCGATGCGAGGTTGGCCGAGAGAGGGCTGGCCACCACATGGGCCGGATGCACGCGCGACGAGGAGACGTGCATACCGGCCGGGTGGCCGCTTCGATGGCAGTGGTGCTCGTACATGGCGGGTTTCCCGTGAGTTGCCGGGTGGCATTCGCCACCCTGCCTGACGTCCACGATAGGGGCGTCTGACCGCCCTTCATCCGAGTCGATCCGGTGGGGGCCGGTCAAGCGAATTAATCAGTAGGTCGAATATATAGCTTGACCTGCGATTTCGTCCCGGGTCGCCTGGCCCAGGATTCGCAGGTGCTCAAGGTGGGCGTAGGTCTCGCTGGCCGCCATATCGCCCCACGAGCGTTCCTTGAAAAGCCGCTGCATGTAGGCCTCCACCGTGCCCGATCCCATCTCGTTGCCGGCCTTCCGGATGGTCTCGAGGCGCTCCCCGTGGTGGCCAATGATGTGGTCGACCCGATCGCGGACGTCGGTGAAGGGGTGACCGTGGGCCGGCAATACGTGGCGCAGCCCCGGTAGTTCCTTCATCCGCTCCAGGGATCGGAAGAAGGTGGCCAACGGGTCGTCCATGGGGCCGATGCCGTTGATGTGGGGTGTGATGGTGGGCAGGACGTGGTCGCCCGATAGGAGGATCCCGTCGACTGGGTCGTAGAGGCATAGGTGGTCGTGGGTGTGGCCGGGGGTGTGGAGGGCCAGCCAGATGCGACCGCCTAGGACGACCTCCTCGCCGTCGATCACGGTGGCGGATGGCTCGGGTACCCGCCAAGACCGGGATCCGCCGGTCGCGTCCATCTCCGACCACTTACGCAGTTCTTTGGCGGGCGGTGCGGATCGGGTGGCACCCCATGGGGTAGGGCGTTTCATCATCGATCGGACCTTCTCCAGGTCCTCGTCGTCGGCCAGGTCCAGTTCTCCGGTATCCATCTCCTCTTCGACGGCTGTGTTCGTCCACACCGACCGGAAGTCGGCATGGGTGAGGACCCGGGTGCCGTGGTCGTCGCGGAGGCGGTGCACCCCTCCGAAGTGATCGGGGTGGCTGTGGGTCACCACCGCGGTGTGGACCCTTGAATGGTCGGCCCCTACCTGGGCGAGCCGGTGGCCGAGGGCGTTCCACGACTCGAGGCTGGGTAGGCCGGGGTCAACGAGAGTGAGTCCGTCGGCGTCCTCGAGGGCGTAGCAGTTGACATGGCCAAGGCCAGGCATCGAGATAGGGAGTTGAAATCGGTACAACCCGGTGGCCAATTCGGTGATTTCTGTGGCAGCTTGCTCTTGTTCCTGCCGGATGGGGCGGGGTTCAGGAGGTCCGCCGTGGGAGCAGGGGTCGGTCACGGCCTCACCATAGGAGGGAGTCTCCGGACCGGCCGAAGCGGCGAAGTCCGACGGCGGTCGGGAGTTCAGTCCTTGGAGAAGAGTGCGGCGCGGTAGTGACGTAATTCGGCCACTGACTCCCGGATGTCGTCCATCGCCCGGTGTCCGCCGGCCTTGTCGGGCGCCGACTTGAAGACCTCGGGGTGCCAGCGTCGGGCCAACTCCTTGATGGTGGACACGTCGATCGATCGGTAGTGCAGGAATTCTTCGATCTCGGGTAGCCAGCGCAACAGGAATCGTCGGTCCGTTCCGATCGAGTTGCCGCAGAGGGGAACGGTCCGTGCCTCATCGATGTGCTCTCGGAGGAACGCCATGGTGGCCTCACTTGCTTCGGCCAGGGTGGTGGTAGAGGTCCCGATGGCCTCCAGTAGGCCACTCTTAGTGTGCATGGCACGTACGAAGTCGCCCATGCGATCCAGGACCTCAGGTGGTTGGTGGACGACCAGGTCGGGGCCCTCGGCGACGATGGCAAGGTCGTCGTCGGTGATCAGGGTCGCGATCTCGACGACCACGTCTGTATCGGGATCCAGCCCGGTCATTTCTAGGTCCATCCATGCCAGCACGGTGCCGATTCTACGGTGTGGGGCACGGTGGCCAGCTGGGTGCGGGGGCTAGGGTCGCCGCCGTGCTCGAAATCCCCCTGCTCCGACTGGTCGACAACCTTCCCCTCCCGTCCTATGCCCGCGAGGGTGATGCCGGTGCCGACCTGGTGGCTGCCGAGGACGTGACCCTGGCGCCCGGCGGTGGCCGCGCCCTGGTGGCGACCGGTGCGGCCATAGCCATTCCGACGGGCTATGCCGGGTTCGTCCAGCCCCGGAGCGGGCTGGCCCTGAAGCATGGCGTGACCTGCCTGAACACGCCGGGCCTCATCGACTCGGGTTACCGGGGCGAATTGAAGGTGCTTCTAGTCAACACCGACCCGACCGATCCGTTCGAGGTGGTGCGCGGCGAGCGCATTGCCCAACTGGTGATCCAGCGGGTCGAGGAGTGTCGGTTCACTGAGGTGGACGAACTCCCGTCGTCCGAACGGGGTGAGGGCGGATTCGGTTCTACCGGCCGCTGAGCCGGGATCGATGAGTTCGGAGATCGATCCGTGGGGATGATCGAGGAACTGCCGGGCATCGACGGGGCTGACGAGGGCACCCGGGGCACGGCGGTGAACCACCGCATGCGCGAGGTCACCGAACTGGTGGCCGCAGGCGGGACCTGGGACGACTTGCTGGTTGGCGAGGTGCGGGCCCTCTTCGACTCGTTGGCTCCGGAGTGGACGGCCACCCGGGACCATCCGACCCGCAACGCACCGGTGTTGGATGCCCTGGAACGGGGCGCCGTGGTCGGTCGGACAGTGCTGGAGTTGGGGGCTGGGACCTGCATTTCGGCTCGGGACCTGGTGGGGCGGTTTGATCGCTTCGTGGCCGCTGACTTGTCATGGGGGATGCTCAGCAACGCCGTGGACGGGGCGCCGCCGCTGGTGTGTACCGACGGGTCGTCCCTTCCGCTGCCCGACGGGGTGCTCGATGTACTGATCCTGCAGAACATGTTCTTGTTCGCCGCCGAGGTGGATCGCTGCCTAGCCGACGACGGTTTTGTGGTGTGGGTCAACAGCCGTGGTCCGGAGACGCCGATCCACCTGTCCTGTGAGGCGGTGGTGGCTTCGCTGGAGGCAGCCACCGGGTCGGGGTGGCGGGCCGTCACCTCAACGGTAGGCGAGGCCATGTGGACTGTTGCGCGTCGGGCAGCTACGAGCCCCCAACTCAGGAACGAGGCACGCTAATCCGACGGGTGGGGCCGTCGCCGGTGACGTCTATTGCCACCCCGGTGTCAGATATCCAGTAGTCAATCACCACTTCGGAACCAGCGGCGGCTATTTCGTTGGCTATCTCTTGAACGGACGATGCCAGGTCGCCGATTTCGGAGGGCTTGATCCGGTGTATCCGAAGCAGGGAGGCCAAACCCACTCGGGGGAGGTCGCCGACCGGACGGGACGCGGGGATACGCAGGGTCACCGCCTCGAGGTCGTCCCGTTGGGAACTGCGTGCCATGCGGCGAGTCTCCCACCCCACGGGGCTGGGCGTGGCGTCGGTAACCAGTTCCTGATGCAGGATCTCTGATGGCAGGCCTCTGGCGGCGGGGGCGCGGGTCGGGCAACATCGTGGGTATGGCCGTGCTGGTCGATGAGGCCGTATGGCCCTGGAGGGGTGCCCGATGGGCTCACCTGGTGAGCGACGACAGCGTCGACGAGCTACACGCGTTCGCCCGTCGCCTAGGGCTGCGACGCATGGCCTTCCAGGGTGACCACTACGACGTCTCGACCGATGTGCGCCAGCGGGCGCTGGATCTTGGAGCCGAGCCGGTCCGGGGTCGGGATCTGGTTCGTCGCCTCCGGGCAGCTGGTCTCCGGCTATCTGTCGAGGAGCGCCCGGGGTCGTGGGAGGAGATCGGTCGATGGTTTGGCGCCGGGGTCCGACCCGACGTCGGTTCCGTGGTGCCGGCAGCCCTGGCCGAAGCCCTGAATCGGGTGGATGCCCGGTGGGGCGCCGCCGAGGTGGTGGCGTTCCAGCGGACGACCGAGGTGGTTGTGGTGGTCGAGGACACCGGGGGCGTGGTACTGGTTGGTCCAGCGCCCGTCGGGGTGGAGGTTCGCTGCCATGACGACCGGATCGTTGAACTCCTGGCCCCTAGGAAGGAAGCGACGTTGTGAGGGGACCGGTCTCGACCTTCCTTTTCGTGGTGCTCCTGGTTGGGGTGTCGTGCGGTGGTGATGGGCCGGTGGACGACCCATCATTAGCTACCGGGTCGACGGTGGGCAGGTCCGAGGCGTTGGTGTCGACCACGATGATTCCCCAGATGGTGACCAACGGGTGGGTCCAGGTCGGTGACCAGTCGTTCGACATGGAGTTCATCTGTTACTCGCCGGGGGCCGGCGACGTGACGGCCATCGGGGTCGGCCGCCATCCTGACAGCGGCCAGCCTGTCGAGGCTCTCATCCAGGGGTTCCTGGGCCAGCCCTACGTTGGCCTGACTATTGGCGGTTCGGTCCGCTACGAGGCATCGTTGGACGCGCCGTTAGAGGTGTTCGTCCACGACGGGACGATCAGCGCGGGGGCCATTGAGTGGATGCGGGGCCTCGACCTGGACTCCGGGGTCGGTGAGCGGATCGGGTACGGAGCGGTGTTCGTCAGCTGTGGCGAGTACGTCCACGACCTGCCCGAGGGGTACTGACCAGCCTGCGAGCCCTAAGCGTCGGTCAGCCGGGGCAGCCGCCCAATTCCTCGGCCCACGGGAGGCGGCCGGCCCACATCCGTGTGATCTGCAGACCGTTGGACAGGAACATCACCCGGTAGGTGGCGTCGGCGACGTCCTTCGGGACGTAGGCCAGCAGGTTCCCCGATCCGTCGGGGAGTGTCGTGGTCTGGATGCGTTCGCCGAACAGTTCCCGGATCCGGTCCTCGGTGTCGCCAATACCGGCTCCTGACCGGGTGGTGATGGTGCGGGTGTCGACGTCGACTCGTTCGACGGTGCCCGACACCACCCAGAATGTCAGTCCGGCCTGTCCTGCCTCGGGGGCGACGAGGAAGCAATGACCCACCGGGGTGATGGGGGTGAACTGGCTACCAGCGGCTACCTGCGCGTCGTGGAGTGTCATGCCGAACATGACGCGGTCGATGCCGACGGTGCTGACCGAAGAGGAGGCATCCAGGGTCGGGGCGCCGAGGCCTTCGATAGGGGTCAGAGTGCCCAGGGGTTCGGGGGTCACACTCCCGTTGACTGTGGCGTTCGTGGTGGTCACGGCGACGAGGACGCCCCCGTCGGAGGTGCCACCGTCGCCGTACTCGGCGCTGGTAGTCGGCGGCGGAACGCTGGTACTCGGCGGCGTGGTCGGGTTTGCTGGTATGACGACCGACTCGTTGACGGGATCGCCGCCCAGGCCAATGGCGAGTACGCCGATGATGGTCACCACGGTCAGGAGCACGACCAGCATCGTCCGCATGGCTGCAGGCTAGGGGCCGGTTGGTACTGGGTTCGGTAGGCGACCGGCGTCGGTGGACGTTCTGTGGTCCACTGGCCCCATGCGGATGTCTGGATCCCCCGGTTGCCTGCCGGCTACGACCGGGAGAGCGCTGGCCGTCATGTTCCTCCTTGCGTTCGTGGTCGCTGCGTGTGGCAGTACCGAGCGGGTCTCGGCGCCCTCGGCGACTGAGGCGTCCATCCCGACCACCACCACGTCGACCACCACCACGTCGACGACGATCACGTCGACGACCACCACGTTGACCACCACGTCGACGACCACTACGTCGACCACCACCACGTCGACGACGATCACGTCGACTACCACCACGTCGACCCGCCCCCCCGGCCCGTTGACGGCCGAGTGCGTGGCCGACCTTCCGGTAGGGCTCCGGGTCGGGCAGGTCCTGCTGCCTCTGGCTACCCAGGCGGAACTTCCGGTGGTGGCCGATTTGGCCGGCCGTGGCCTGGTGGCTGGGGTGGTCGTGGTTGGTGCGGTGGGGGATGGCTTTCCGATGGCGGTGGCCGCCGTACAGGCCGCATCGGCCACTGGGCCGGTGATGGTGGCCGTGGACGAGGAGGGAGGCCGGGTCCAGAGGTTCGAGGCCATGCTGGGGTCGATGCCGTCAGCTGCAGAAATGGCCGCCCTACCGGTGGACGTGGTACGGGCCATGGCTACTGAGCGGGCAGAGGCGTTGGCCGGGTTAGGGGTCACGGTGGACCTAGCGCCGGTGCTCGATGTGGGCGGTTCTCCGGGGATCGGCGACCGCTCGTTCTCTGACGATCCCGAGGTGGTATCCACCCATGGCATTGCCTTTGCGGAGGGTCTGATGGCTGGTGGCTTGGTGCCGGTGGTCAAGCACTTCCCTGGCCATGGACGGGCCAACGCCGATAGTCACGACGAGTTGGCCACCACGCCGCCACTGGACGAACTGTGGGAGGTCGACCTGCTCCCGTTCATCCTGACTCCCGACGGGGCCGCAGTCATGGTGGGCCACCTGGCGGTACCTGGCCTCACTGGTGGGGTGCCAGCCACCCTGTCCCCTGCTGCGGTTACCGGCCTGCTGCGAAACGATTTGGGTTTCGATGGGGTAGTGGTCACCGACGACCTGGCCATGGGGGCCGTTGCCGACCTGCTCGACGTGGCCACCGCAGCACGGCTGGCACTGATCGCCGGGGCAGATCTGTTGATGATCGGCGGTCTGGCCAATGTGGTGCCTGCGGCGTGGAGTCTCATGGCTGCCTTGGACGATGGGTCTTTGGACGAACAGTGGCTGGACGAGGCAGTTCAGCGGGTACTAGCCATGCGCGGGGTGGATCCGTGCACCCTCGTCGTACGGGAAGGCTGACAGCGTGACCGATTCCTTGTTCAGGGTAGCTATTGACGAGGCGCGCCTCGGGTTGGCAGAAGGTGGCGTGCCAATCGGTTCGGTCCTGGCGATCGACGGGAAGGTTGTCGGGCGTGGCCACAACCAGCGGGTGCAGCGGGGCTCGGTGGTGCTCCATGCCGAGATGGCGGCGCTGGAGGACGCAGGCCGACTCACGGCAGCCGACTACCGACAGTCGGTGCTCTATTCGACGCTGTCGCCGTGTTCCATGTGCACGGGTGCTCTGCTCCTCTATGGCATACCGAGGGTGGTGGTTGGAGAGAACCGCACGTTCCAGGGCCCTGAGGACCTCCTCAGGAACCACGGTGTCGCTGTCGAAGTTTTGGACGACACCGTGTGCGTGGAGCTCATGGCCACCTTCATTGCCGAACACCCGGACCTGTGGAACGAGGACATCGGCGAGTAGCGGGCTAGGGCCAGTAGGTGGTGGGTCGCCCGGGGCTCGAACCCGGCACCTTGGGATTAAAAGTCCCCTGCTCTACCCGATGAGCTAGCGACCCGATGGTGGATCGAGACCTGGCGTGAAACCCGGTCGACCACCGCTGGTCAGGGTACAGGTGGGTGTGCGTCGGGCCGGTTTGTCGGCGAGGGCGAATCAGTGCACCCGGGGCAGGGTCCGGTAGTCGACCCTCGGCCCGCATGCAACCGAAGAGGCATCCGGCACCTACGGTCTCCATGGTGACTTGAATTTGAGATTCCGTGTCGGGAGGTTGAGCCATGGGTGCACTAGGCAAGTTGGGCTTCGAGGTGCGATCGGCCAATGTCCTGCAACGAGCAGTACAGAAGGTGGCATCAACTCGGTTCGGGGCCTGGTACTTCTCCAAGACCCTCCACTTGCCCGACAAGGCACTGTTCAAGGCCACCGGGGGTCGACTGACCGTCCCCGCCCTCCTGGCTGGACTGCCCGTGATGATGTTGACTACCACTGGCGCAAAAACCGGGAAACCCCGGACCATGCCCCTGCTCGGCATCCCCGTTGGCGAGGACCTGGCGGTAATCGGGTCCAACTACGGCCAGAGAAACACCCCTGGCTGGGTGTACAACCTCGAGGCTGACCCGTCGGCGATCGTCGCGTACCGGGACCGTTCTGTGGAGGTCGTCGCCCGTCGGGCCGACGAAGCAGAGACCGATCGGATCTTCGCACTTGGCCACGCCTTCTATCCCGGCTATGCCAAGTACCGGTTGAGGGCCGATCACCGGATCATTCGGGTGTTCATCCTCGAAACGGCCGCATAGGAGGCTGATCCCGACGTTCCCTGTCGGCGGCAGTGGAGGTGAGTTTCAGGACGTGAAGGCGCCGCCGTTGAGGCCGATTGTCTGACCGGTCACCCACGATGCTTCGTCGGACGCCAGCCACAGACAGGCTGCCGCTACATCGTCGGGCGTCCCGAGTCGGCCCACCGGGATGACCTTTCGAAAGGCGGCCACCGTCTCTTCGCGGACCGAGTCCATGACCCCGAGTGCCACCGAGTTGGCGGTGATCCCATCGCGACCATGTTCCAAGGCCAGGCTGCGAACCAGGCTCAGGGCACCGCCCTTGCCCACCGAGTACGGGGCAAACCCGATGCCTACCCCGTGGGTGCCGGCCGCCGAGGAGATGGCGATGATCCGCCCATGGCCTCGTTCCACCATTCCGGGTAGCACTGCGTGGCAGCAGTGCAGGACCCCCAGCAAGTTGACCTCCATGGGGCCCTGCCAGTCCTCCGGCACGGTCTCGGCGAAGCGCTTCGGCAGCATGTCCTCGGCACCGCCGTTGCCGGCGTTGGCCACCAGCACGTCAACCGGTCCGGAGTCGGCAACTGCGGTCAGCACGGCATCCCGGTCGGTGACGTCAAACGGCACTGCAGTGGCCCGACCACCATTTTCGACGATGTTGGCGACGATGTTCTCTGCCCGCTCGGCCCGTAGGTCGTTGACCAGTACGCAAGCTCCTGCGGTAGCCAACATCTGAGCGATCCCGGCGCCGATGTTCTGGCCCCCACCTGTCACGAGTGCAGTGCGGTCAGTTAGATCAAACACGATGCTTCCTCAGAGTTCTCCAACGGTCTTCTTTATCAACTGTCTTCGCATTGGCGTGATACTGCCCGTTCCGCCAAGAGGCGTTGACCGAGGTGTTCGATCTGTCCGTCCTGGTTGGCCAACAGAGCGTCGTTGTAGTGGCGGTCACCGAGGTGGTGGCTGGGACCGGTCGGGGCAAACCCCATGAGCACTGAGATCCGGTGCGGACCAGCAGTGGACGTGGGTGGCAGCGAGGCGTGCATCAGGTCCGAGTAGTGGAGGGTCACGTCACCGGGACCGATTGGCAGACCGACGCCGTCAGGCGCCTCGGTCGCCTTGCCGTCAACGAACGGAAAGGATCCTCGGTGTGACCCGGGTAGAAACCGGAGCTCTCCAGCCTCGGCAGAACCAGCAGTGAGACAGATGGTCAAGACCGTCGAAGGGCAGCGGTTGGCGTGTCCACCCATACCGCAGTCCCGGTGCCACGGCAGATCCCCGAGACCATCGGTCATGCCTGGTCGTTTCCACAACACGGTCACCCTGTCGACCGATTCCGGACCATCGTCCACACTCGGGGACAACTCCTCATCGGCGATTTCAACGATTTGCCGCACCCGTCGGTCCTCGATCAGAGCGTTCAGGCTTGGTCGGCTGGCTGCCCGTAAAACTCGGGTCAAGACCTCGGTTCCGTTTCCATCTCGACCCCACCAGGAGGTCATGTCACCGGGTCGAGCCTCGTCGGCGAGGATCTCCGCCTCGTCCAGCATGATGTCAATCTCGTCGGTGGCGAAGACGCCAGCGACACACAGGTAACCGGCCGTTCGAAGGAAATTCGCAGCGTCAACAGCGGTGGCCTCCAGTCGGGAAAATGGAAATGTCCGGGTCGGGTCGAGTGGTGAATCATCGACGTCTCGTAGGTCAGCAGCTTCGGGGTCGAAGATCGGGAGACCATGGAACAAGGCACGGAGGCCCGGCTCCCAACCCATGAACCGGAGGGGATCGCCGAATGGCACCGTTGCCCGGTCTGTGTAGAGAAGGCCCGGGGCAGTGTCGAGGTCCAAGGCCAGGCCCAGCCAGGCTTCAAGACCGACCGACACCACCACCTCGGCGTTGTCCTCGCCTTCGACCAGCCGGACAGATCCGTCGACTGGCACGAAGGTCCAAGAACCAGCTGGCGTACGGACGGCCAAGGTCCCCTTGTCAGACAAGTAGTTATGGGCCAGGGCACCGGTTCCAGCGGCAATTCGACTAGGTAGTACCTCGGTGTGGAAACGCTGGAACGACTCGGCGTCGGGGCTCAGGACTCCAGAATCAGTGGGACGCTGGCTCATGACCCGACGGTAGTTAAGTGAGCCCACTGGGTGCCATGACTATCTGAATGGTGCGATGGGTCCGGTGTAGGTTCCGCGACCGTGATCACGCGGCCAGACCTTGACGTGCGAGCCATGGCAGCAGGTCGGCTGGTCCGGCCTCCAGCCCACCATGGTGGCCACCCGCATCGGTCTCTGACACCGGTCAGTTGCTGAGGATGTCGAACACCGTGCCGAGGCCTCCCTTGCCGTCCATCCGGTAGAACTCGGCGTAGCCGCAGGCCTCGCAGGCCATGAAGCCGAACTTCTGGTTCTGGAGGTTTAGGAACCGGCTGAAACCCGATCCGGTGGTGCGGATCTCGCCCTTCTCACAGCTGGTGCACCCACACTTGGCGCACGAAAACAGGGTGTTGGCATCGGTCATGGGACGCTCCAAGCATCTGGTGTCGTCCCACGATCGTAGGTCAACGACCAGATCAGTTCAGGGCGTCCCGCTGGGCGATCAGCGACTCCAACGCGCTGAGGTCGAAGGGCTTGCCAGTGAGTCCCTTCTGCGCCTCACCGGCCTTTTTGAAGTCACCGACCGCACCGGGCTGCTGGCCGATCATGACCACCACGTGGTCGACGCCTACGTCTATGTACCGGCCGACGTCGTGAACGTCGTCCCGGGAGATGTTCACCGTGTGCTCGATCTCGGCTGGGTCCCGGCCAACCTTGGCACACCATTCGTCCAGAATCGCTGACAGTTCGGCCACGTTTTCTGGTGGGCCGAAGCAGTTCCACGCATCGGCGTATTCGGCGACTAGCCGCAGGGTGACCTTGCGCCCCGAACCCCCGATGAGCAACGGCATCGCACCCACGGGTGGGGGGTTCAACTTTCCGAGCCGGCTGCGCATCCGGGGTAGGTCAGCCTCCAACTGGCGGAGGCGACTGCCCACCGTGCCGAACTCGTAGCCATACTCCTCGTAGTCCCGTTCGAACCAGCCGGCACCCACAGACAGATACATGCGGCCACCAGTCAGGTGGTCCAGGGTACGGGCCATGTCAGCCAGTAGTTCTGGGTTCCGGTACGAGTTGCCCGTCACCATCGTGCCGAGCATGGCGTTAGACGTGTCAGCGGCCATGGCAGAAAGCAGAGTCCACCCCTCGAAGTTCTCGGCATCCGGCTCCCCGTAGAGCGGGTAGAAGTGATCCCAGATCCAGATCGAGTCGGCTCCCATGTCGTCGGCCCTTCGCCACGCATCACGCAGAGCCTCGACCGTGGTGGCCTGGGGATGGAGTTGGACGCCGACCTTCAGTCGGGAGTTGCTCATACGGGGCATCATGTCCCAACCGGACAACGGGTTACCAGACGAGGGCTGCAAAGGTGACGGGACGATGATCGAAGCGACGAGGGTTCGAC
>Ga0310344_10001716_pt1 | contig 16639 bp, 16 predicted proteins | sample HC15DNA20200_MG_FD_203801 | JGI IMG/M metagenome (GOLD analysis project Ga0310344, IMG submission 203801) | Marine microbial communities from station ALOHA, North Pacific Subtropical Gyre - HC15-DNA-20-200_MG | ecosystem: Environmental > Aquatic > Marine > Oceanic | place: Pacific Ocean: North... | reverse complement strand
GGAATAGCAGATATAGAAAATGAAAAAATAATAAAAATTACTGAAAAACCAAAAAATCCAGAATCTAACTTGGCAGTAACTGGGATTTACTTTCTAACACCAATTATCTTTGAAATCATAGATAGATTGAAGCCATCATGGCGTAATGAGTTAGAGATAACCGATGCATTAGATAATTTGTTAAAAGAAAATAATAATATCAGCTATGAGAAGATTACAGATTACTGGAAGGATACTGGTACTCCAGATGATATTTTACACGCAAATGGGGAGATAATTAGAAAACATCCTGAATTTGTCAAAAGACGTAGTGTGAATAAACCTAACATTCCAGAGAAACTTAATCTAATAGGTGATGTGATTCTTGGAAATAATTGTGAATTCGACACAGATGTAATTATTCAAGGTCCAGTAATTATTGGAGATAATTGTAAAATTCGTTCTAGTACAAAGATAGGTCCGAATGTAAGTATAGGTAATGATTCAATTATTTGTATATCAAATATAGAGAATTCAATAATAATGGAAAATTGTGAAATTAATTCTTCTACTAAGATTAAAGATAGTATTATTGCAAATAATTCAAAAATAACAGATAAAGATGGTTCAGAAAAAGTATTTCTTCTTGGCGAAGGTTCAAAAATTTCCCTTTAAGAAAAAATTTTTGATTAGTAACAGTAAATATCCAAGCACCTTTCTTTGAGATATGAAAGATAATGGTTTAGTAAGTATTATTATTGTAAACTACAATTCAGGAAAACTATTACAAAATTGTATTAAATCCGTTTTAGATTCAGATTATAAGAATTTCGAGATAATTGTGGTTGATAATTGTTCAACAGATAACAGTCATACAGAATCTAAGAAAAAATTTAATCAGATAAAACTAATAGAGAATTCTAAAAATTTAGGATATTGTGAGGGAAATAATGTTGGAATTAGAAATGCAAATGGCGAGTATTTAGTAATCCTTAATCCAGATACTATAGTTGAAACAGATTTCATTGTAAAATTTTTGAAAGCCATAAGTGAATTTGGGGACGGATTATTTCAAGGAAAAAATGTTGCAATGGACAACGATGATGTTTTAAGAAGTACTGGAAATTGGATCAACATATTTGGATTTGGTTATGCAAGGGATAAAGGAGTTAGTAAAAATAAGAAATTTGACGGGATAGAGGAAATTAATTATGCATCAGGGACATGTCTTTTTACAAAAATGGAAACAATCAAAAATATTGGGTTTTTTGATCCATTCATATTTCTATATCATGATGATCTTGATCTAGGTTGGAGAGCAGCTTGTTTGAACATTAAATCATTTTTTGTTCCAGATGTAAAGATAAGACATGTTTCAAGTTATAATTTACAATGGTCATCGAAAAAATTTTTCTGGTTAGAAAGAAATAGAAAATATTGTTTATTAACACATTATTCAGAATCTACAAGAAAGAAAATTAATCAAGAAATTTTTCTTGTAGAAGTATTAGTATTTTTTTCGTATCTACTAAAAGGAATGATAAAATCAAAAATTCAAGCGGATATTGAAATTTTTAAAAATAAGAAATTGATTCATAAAAAATATGAAGAACTAGAAAAAAGAAAAGTGGTTTCAGATTTAGATTTATTAAAAAATTTTTCAAATACAATATTCATTCCAGATGATGTTTCAAAGGATATATCCGGCAAAATATTCAATAAAATACTCAATTATCTTTCGAATAGAGCAAGAAAACAATTGCTAGGTTAACTTTTCACATAACACAACTGCTATAGCAATATTTTTCTCATGACTGATAGAGACTCTGAAATCATATTCAGGTTTATTTTTTATCATAACTTGAGGACCAGAGTTTTTGTGACTAGTTATAATATCTATAAATCTAACATTTTTCCCGATGCATTTTCTAACACATTCTTTCACTGCAAATTTACCTGCGAAGTGTTCATATGAATTTTTAAATTTTAAACAATATGTAAGTTCAGATTTTGAAAAAATTTTTTCAAAAAATTTAGGATTTTTTTTAAGGGTTAGATTTCTAAAACGATTAATATCTACAATATCTATGCCTACTGAAACTGAATCAATCATGATATAATGAATTATTAAAACTAGATTAAATTATCTGCACTAAATTTGGTAATAAAATTAATGTACTATCAAAAAACTGAGAAATTATTGGATTCTGCTGAAAATAATATTAAAAAAATTTTTTTTCAAGTTTTCCCGGACTTGGATGAATCACAATTTAATTGGACAAAAAAACAAAACGAATATGAAAATTGGGATTCATTTTCTCATCTTCATTTAATTACTATGATTGAAGAAAATTTTAAGATCACGATTACGGATGATGATGCAATAAATCTTCATTCCGCTAAAGATTTACTAGATTTTGTTGAGAGGAATAGATGAATAAAATTATTGATTATTTTAGAAGAAATGTTGAAAATTATCCTGACAAAAATGCAATAATTTTTGGCGGACAGAGTATCACATATAGAAAGTTAGGAGAATTGGTTGATTCATTTTCAGAGAATCTAATCAATCTAAAGAAAGGATCTACTATCAGCATATTCCATGAGAATTCTATAGATTTTGTTATTTCTTATCTAGGTATTTTAAATTCAGGAATGATTACACATTTGATTCCAATCAATCTGTCAAAAGAGAAGATTCAAGAACAATTAGAAATTGCAAATTCTAAATTTGTAATTACCTCTAATTCTCTTTTAGATAGAATGGAAAATATCAAGTCTGGATGTAAAATAATTACTTTTCAAGAATTAGATATTCAAGATTGTGAGTTGTCAAGTTCATATGATGTAGAAGATGATGTTGCATATCTAATTTTTACCTCAGGTACAACAGGTAAACCAAAAGGAGCATCAGTAACACAGTCTAATACAATTTTTACAACTGAAAATATCATAAATATTTTAAATTATAACAATGCTGATGTTAATGTTCTTCCTCTTCCATTAACACACTCCTTTGGTTTAGGATGTTTACATTCATCATTATTTGTTGGTTCAACCTTGATACTTTTAGAAAATGCAACAAATACCAAGAAAATTCTTGAACACATAAAAAATTATAATGCTACAACTTTAGCATCAGTTCCACTAACATTAACTAAAATTCTAAAAGAACACGAAAATTGCTCGGATTATCTCCAAGATCTTAGATTAGTTATTACAAATAGTACATCAATACCAAAAAAAACTGTTATGTGTTATAGAGATATTTTGAAAACGGGAATTCTTGCAACATATTATGGGTTAACTGAAGCATCGCGAAGTACATTCATGATTTTTGCAAAGCCTGGTAAAGAAACATCAGTGGGGAAACCTCCAGAAGGAATAGTAATAAAAATTGAAAATAAAGTCTTAGATGAACGTAAAGTTGGTGAAATTCTCATTAAAGGAAAAAATGTGATTAAGAATTATTGGAATAATTCTGAAGCTGATAAAAATATAGTAGATGGATGGTTAAGAACTGGCGATTTAGGACACAAGGATGCAGAAGGTTATTTGTATTTAGATGGAAGGATGGATTATGTCATAAATATTGTAGGTGAAAAGGTGGTTCCTGAAGAGGTAGAAGAGGTAGTGAGAGTTTTAATTGATGTAGAAGATGTTGTAGCAGTTGGAACAAAAAATGAAATGTATGGAGAAATAATCAAGATGTTTGTAAAAAAATCTCCTAACAGTAAAATAACAAAATCAGATATACTTTCTCATTGCATAAAGAATCTTGAATCATTCAAGGTTCCACGAGAAATTGAATTCGTGGATGATTTTCCACGAAATGAATTTGGTAAGATTGAGCGTTATAGGTTAAGTGAGAAAAATGAGTGAAGAAAATCCTGTTAAGATCAATGAAGAAGAATTGATGGAGTATTATAATCTACGAGGAAGTGGAGGAAGAGTATCCCTTAGACTAAAATTTACAAAAACATGGGTTTTTCACAAACTAGCATATTCATCAGCATATCCAGGTTGGGCCATAAAGATGCAAAGATTACGCGGAGTAAAAATTGGTAAAAATTGCCATATTAATCCATATGTGTTAATTGATTTATTGTATCCACATCTTATTACAATTGAAAAAAATGTTTCTATAGGTACATATTCAATGATCTTTGCTCATAACAATCCAACAGCAAATTTATTTTTGAAGAAAAATGGTTATCCAAGAACTACAAAACCAGTTTTAATAAAAGAGGGTGCAGTAATTAATCCTGGATCAATAATTACAGCAGGAGTAACAATTGGTAAAAATTCCATTGTTGCAGTAGGAAGTATTGTTAGCAAAGATGTTCCTGACTATACAGTTGTTGCAGGAAATCCTGCACGGGTTGTCAAGAGAATTGAACATTAGATTAGGAGGTAAAAAATGAATTTTTTGGGCATAGATTTTGAAGATTGGTATCATCCCCAATTAATACAGAAATATCTGAAAAAAGATGATCATGAGCCGAGGATGTTCAAAGGAATTGATAAAATTATTGAAATGTTAAGAAAAACTGAGACCACTGCAACATTTTTTGTAGTAGGAAAGATTCTTGAAACTAATCCAGAGATTTTAGATAAGATAACAGAAAATGGTCATGAAATTGGATTTCATACAATGAATCATGATAGAATAGATAGTAGAGAATTCAAAAATAATTTTTTAGATGAAATTACAGATTTTTCAAAATTAACTAATAAGAGATCGAAAGGATTCCGTGCACCAACATTTTCATTAAATAAAAAAAGTTCATGGATAATAGATTCACTTGTTAAAGCAGGTTATCTTTATGATAGTAGTATTGTTCCTGCAAAAACAAATTTGTATGGAAATCCAGGTGCAGAGATCAAACCATATAGAATTTCCAGTGAAGATATTGAAAAGGATTCACATGATGGGAAACTTTTAGAATTTCCAATTCTTGTTTCAAATTTTTTAGGTAAAAAAATACCAGCAGGTGGCGGATTTTATTTAAGATTCTTACCAACAAAAATGACTCATAGTGCTGTAAGAAAATATGAAAAACAAGATATCCCAGCAACATTATACATACATTCATGGGAATTAACACCTGAATTTATGCCAAAAATTAGTTTACCGTTAAAGGAGAATTTTATCACATTTCATAACATAGAGAAAAGTTATGAAAGACTACAGAATATTCTTGAATTATTTGAATTCACTTCATTTGAAAAATTTTTTCAAAAATGATCACATAAATTTAGTAGAATACTCTAAAAATAAGCCAAAATGTAGGAATATATGAAAATTGCAATTGTATGTCCTGCATCATTACCAGCAACTCAATTTGGAGGAATTGTATTTTTAGCAGTTAATCTTGCAAGGGAAATGTCAGAATTAGGTCACAAGGTGACAATCTATACAACGGATCTTGATTTTTCTAATGGACCTAACAAATTCAATAGATCATTACCACGAAATGAACAAATTGAAAAATATACAATCAATAGAACACATTCTTGGTTTTCCATAAGATTATTTTTCTTTAATCCATCAATGTATTCTGAAATAAAAAGAGATAAACCTGATATAATACACACAATTGGGTTAAGGAGTTTTCAATCAATAGCAGCATGGTTAGTTTCAAAAAAATATAACATTCCATTAATCTCAACAGATCAAGGAGGCTTAACGACACATCCTTTTTTAAATGAAACTGGGTTTTTGTTTAAAATAATTTTTAAAATTCAAGATTTGTATATTAAAAAAATTATAAAACATTCTACAATGATATGTGCTGCTAATGAATATGAAAAAGATATTTTTTTAGATATTTACAAAAATGCAAAAGTAAAGATAGTTAGAAATGGAGTTGATTTGAAATCTTTAGTTAGTAATGTAAATTTTAAATCAAAATACGATATAGATTCTAACTTTGTGCTTTTTGTCGGGAGATTTTCTAAGAGTAAAGGAATAGAGAATCTAATCAATGCAGTAAAGAAAATTAAAGATGAACTTGATAAATCCAATACACAACTTGTGATTATGGGAGTTGACTTTGGATATGAAAAAGAAATGATGGAGTTAATCGATAAGTTTGAATTATCCAAACAGGTTATTGTAATAAAAAATCCGCCTCGAGAAGATGTAATTGCAGCCTATGGTGAAAGCGAATTTCTAATACTTCCATCACTTTGGGAATTGTCACCATTAGTTCCATTAGAATCGTTTGCATTTAAAAGACCAGTTATTTCAACTAACGCACATGGAATTCCATTTACAGTTCAGGATAATAAAAATGGAATTTTAGTTGAATCAGAAAATGCAGAACAATTAGCAATGGCAATTGTAAAATTATTAAATAATTCAAACTTGAGGGAAAATCTAGGTATGGAAGGTTATAATTTTGTTAAAAATGAATGTAATTGTGTCTCTATGGCAAAAAACGTACTAAAAGTATATGAAAATATTTTAGATAATAATTAAAATAAATACAAGACATTGAGTGTGAAATAATGAAAAAAGATTTTTTTAAAGATTTAAAAATTAAATTTCCTGCATATGAGCCATGGATTTCAAAAGAAGATGAGAAAATTATCAATAAAACTCTCAAACAAAGTATGTTAACACTCGGTCCACAATTAGAAAAATTTGAATCTGATTTTTGTAAATATTCCAAAGCAAAATACGCCATTGCAGTATCAAATTGTACTGCAGCATTACATCTGTCATTAATGGCATTGGGAATTAAAGAAAATGATGAGGTGATAATACCGGATTTGACTTTTGTTGCAGATGCAAATGCAGTACTTGCATGTAATGCTAAACCTGTGGTTGCCGATATAAACAAGGAAAACTTCTTTTTATCAATTTCAAACGTAAAAAAGAATATCACAAAAAAAACCAAAGCAATAATTCCAGTTCATATTTACGGACAGGTTTGTAATATTGATGAAATTTTAGATCTTGCAAAGGACAATAACTTAAAGGTTGTAGAAGATTGTGCACATGCAGTTGGAACTTTTCATAAATCAAAACATGTAGGAACATTAGGAAGTACTGGATGTTTTTCATTTTATCCAACCAAAAATATTACGACTGCCGAAGGTGGAATGGTTACTACTAATTCAAAAGAAATTGCTGAAAAAGTTAGACAGTTGCGAAGTCATGGAATGACAAAGTCCTTGAAAAGTCGATATTCAAGCGAGTATCCATGGGTTTTTGATATTGTTGAACCAGGCTACAATTATCGTTTAGATGAGATAAGAGCAGCATTAGGAATAACACAACTAAAAAGAATTAAGAAAATAAACGAACTTCGCAAAAAGGCATCTCTCTATTACCACAAAAATTTACAAAATATTCCTGGAATAATTTTACCTGATATGGTTAATGACAAAAGTCATTCTTATCATCTTTACACAATTCGTGTGACTAAACCTTACAAATTTTCAAGAAACCAGCTATACAAGAAACTAAAAGATAATGGAATTAGAACTACAGTTTACTGGATGCCGATTCACGAATATGCAGCATATCGCAAATTTGCAAAGAAGTCTAGTATTGTAAATACTGTCAATACATATGATGAGATTCTAGCATTACCATTATTCCCAAATATCTCAAAGAAACATCAAGATGCAGTTATCAAAGTAATGAGATCATCTTAGTAGACATTTGTAATTGGGTAATCTTCAAACCACATCATCTCCTTTCCATTTCCAGTTGTAGAAGATCCTGCTCCAAACATAGCTCTTGCTTGATTTAGTAATTCTTGCTCAAAGTCAAATGGTGCTTTCTTTGTTCCCGTAATCTCCATACAAAATGCATCAAGCATTTCTAAAAAGTGATCTTTTGGTTCAATTTCAAAAATTTCATTTTGTCTGCTATTCCAATTATTTTCGGTATTGTATTGTAAGGTAACCTTAGTTGTAAAATCAGGTGGAACCGAATATGCTCTATCTAATGATATTACTCCATCAGTTCCCCATACTTCGTATTTTGCTTGATAGTAACTTCCGTTTGAATATGTAATAGTTGCAGTTTTACCATTTTCATAAACCAAAATTGCTGAACCTCCGACATCGACAGAAGATTCTGGAATCTTTTTTTGGCTACAAAATGCACCTAATGGTTCTTCATCAAAGATCATTCGACTTGCACAAATTGGATAACAACCGGAATCTAGTAGAAATCCTGAATTATATCTAATGTCGCCTTCTGGGAATGTTGGAAAACCAAAAATCCCATTAAATGATTTTACCTCTCCAATTTTACCTTCTTTAATCAATTCCTTTACTTTTTGATGTTGTGGATGGAATCTGAACATGAAACCCTCCATTAATCTAACATTGTTTTCTTTTGCAGACTCAACCATCTCTATTGCAGATTTGAGATCATATGTTGAAGATTTCTCCACGTAAACATGTTTACCAGCTGCTGTCACTTTGTTAGACCATTCAGCATGGGTATCTATTGGAGTTGAGATGTAAACTGCATCAACTGAATCATCTGATATGACATCTTCGTAAGTACCAAATTTTTCACAGTTAAACTCCTTAGCAAAATCTTTTGCTTTATCTATTGAACGACTACCAATGATTTCAAGTTCTGCATACTCTGATTTTATTATAGCAGGAATTACTGAACGTTTTGCAATTCGTGAACAACCAATGATACCAAATTTTAGCGGTTTCATTTTTTTCACAAATAAGAAATAATTCCTCTTACATGTGGTCCTACAAAGTTTTCAATTTTCATTAATTGTTTAATTTGATATAATGTAACCCAAATGAACGAGTCGGGAATTTCTAATTCTTCATCTTCTTTCACTTCAACAATCATGTTGTAATTTGATTTTAAGTGAAATCTACCACCATCTTCTGACTGCCACTTTGCATAGATAATTTTTGGATTGTTCTCTTCATCAAAATATTCTGAAAATAATGGTTTTGCACCACCATGAGCTTTTAATAAATTACTAGTTGTAGCTTGAAGAGTTGGTGATAATTGTAATTTTCCGATATTACCGGGTTCTGCTTTTGCCTGTAAGAGATAGTGTGGTATTCCATTGATTCTTTTCATGATAATTCCTAAAATTCCTCCAGGATTTTTTGCAATCATAGGTTGTGTCCAACCCTTTTTTCCAACTTCACGATCAAATGTATTTGATGCCTTTACACCAATTATTTGAAAAAACCCACCAGATTCATGTGAAATGTTTCCAGTATCAGAATCAACATTCCATTTGTCTAAATCATTAATTCCAATTTCTTCTACAATCATATCTGATTCTTCACGTTTTTTGTTAAACCATTCAATTATGTAATCTAGTTTATGAATCTGGTTATCATCCCGAATGGACTCTAGCATGGTTTCAATTCTAGATATAGCATCATTATCTAAATTATAATCATTTTTTTCTAAAATGGATTTAATTTCATCTAACATCATAGGAGATTCTCAACATCTAGTCTAATTATATTTTCTACTCAAATTTATGAAAAGTGTTACTAAAGATTGAGGTTTATCCAAAAACATTGAGTAGTATATTTTATAGGTAAAAATTTTGAAATTATTTAAAGAGAAAATGAATATTGCGATAGGAATACCTGCATATAATGAAGAGAAGAATATTGCTGTAATTATTACTAAATTAAAAAAAATTACAGACAAAATAATAGTGTGTGATGATGGTTCTTCAGATTTTACAGCTAAAATTTCAGAAGAATTAGGAGCCATAGTAATAAAACATGAAAAAAATCTTGGTTATGGCGCAGCAATTAGAAGCATATTTTTAAAAGCTAAAGAATCCGAATGTGACGTTTTAGTGACATTCGATGCTGACGGTCAACATAAAATTGAAGATATTAACAAAGTAGTGAAACCTATTGTGGACGATGAATCAGACATTGTTATTGGTTCCAGATTTTTAGATGAAAGTGAAAAGGATGTACCAAATTATAGAAAAGTAGGAATAAAGATTATTACAAGAATTACTAATGCTTCAATTAAAAAACAATTAACAGATTCACAAAGTGGGTTTAGAGCTTATTCAAAGAAAGTATTATCAGAATTAAATCCGTCAGAGTTAGGAATGGGAATATCAACTGAAATTTTAATTAAAGCGAGTAGTAGAAAATTTAGAATTTCAGAAGTTCCAATAACAATAAGTTATGATGGAGATACATCAACACATAATCCAATAAGTCATGGTTCTTCAGTAATAATTAGTACAATAAAATATACATCACTGGAACGACCATTGACATTTTATGGTATTCCATCATTAGTATTTTTTATTATTGGAAGTATTTTTTCATATCAAGCAATTCAATTTTATACAGAAGTAGGTAGATTGAGTACAAATCTAACAATTATTGGAGCAGTAACAATTCTCATTGCAATAGTATTATTAATTACCGCAATACTTCTGTTTTCTCTTGTTTCAGTTGTAAGAGAAGGAAGAAAATAAAAAAATGTATTTGAATAATTTTTTTCTAAAATCAAATACTTTTCAGGTGTCAATTTTTTTAGGATTTATAATTAGTTTAGGATTATTTTTTCGTCTAAACTATGTTGATTATGAAATTCCACTTACATTAGATTCATTAAGATATTTTCTTCTAGGTATGGATATTTCCATTTTAGGTAATCTTCCTGAATATTATAATAGAGCAAACAGCGGATGGCCATTATTTCTATCAGTAGTTTTTCAGATGTCAGATTCAGAGAATTATTTAGATTATATGTCGATTCAACGAACATGCACAATATTTTTTTCACTTGTTACCTCTGTTTCAATGTATTTTCTAGCAAGAAAATTTTTTAAAAAAAAAATAGCAATTCTTGGTGCTAGTTTTTTCATTTTTTCACCATTTATTGTTGAAAATTCACTGTTAGGAATTAATGATTCATTATTTCTTTTTTTAACAACTACATATTTGGGATTATTTTTCAGTCAAAGAAAATTCAATGTTTTGATTTCTTTCATAATTTTAGGATTGTCAACTCTAGTTCGCTATGAGAGTTTATTATTAATTATTCCAACGATTATAGTTTTTCTGTTTAAGTACAAAAATAGTGATTTTAGAAAATATCTATTAGTAGGATTAATTCTGTTTCTTCTTGTCATAGTACCAGTTTCAATTTGGAAAATTCAAATGGGCATTCCAGATGGCATTACAAGTCATCTTTTTGATGGTGCAACAGTTGTAATTAATGAAAATAATATTAATAGTAACACCAGTGATAGATTTGATTTTTTTAGAGGAATAATAGAGACACCAAAATTTATTGGGTTTTCTTTATTACCACTTTGTTTTATCTTTGTACCTTATTCAGTAGTTAATTTAATTAAAAAATATGATATTAATTTTAGATATTTGATATTTGTTGGAATTTTTTCATTAATTCCAGCTTTTTATGCATATAGTAGAGGTTTTGAGGAATTAAGATATGCGCTTTTTATTTTACCAATAATTATCATCTCTTCATTATTTTTAATTGAGAAGATAGATAGTCGAATTAAGAAAAATGGTTTAGTTGTCATAATCCTAATCACCGTGATGATTTTGAGTTCATTTGTTCATTTAGAATTAAGACAACAAGATTATGAATATGAAAAAGAAGCCATAGAAGTCGCCAGATATGTTTCAACATTACCAGGAATAATTAATGATTATGGTTCAGAATCACATTATGTAGAAGTAATGGATCTGGAGAATGTTTTCTTTCCTGTATTAAGTACAGATATCAATTTTCAGAAGAAGATTGTATATGTATCAGAAGAGACAATTGAGGAAATACATGAATATTTGAAAAATGGAAAACTTTCGTATTTTGGAATAACAGAATCAAAATCAAATAACAATCCAGTATTAAGAGAGATTTACACGGAAAAGAGTTCCGACTTTGAGAAGATTTATGATTCAACACAAACAAATACAAAATTTAAAATTAAAATTTTTCAATTAATTGATGAAGATTAATCACAAAAAAAATTAAGTGTTAACGATTTTTTTGAACAATTTCAATGAATTCTTTTGCTAGTTTATCCCAATTAAAAATTTCAATAACGCGATTTCTTCCTGCTTTTCCAAATTTTACTCTGAGTGATTCATCTTCAATTAGTTCTGTCAATTTTTTAACCCATCCTTCTGCATCACCCTCATCAACAAGAAAACCAGTATTATTGTCATATACCATTTCTGGAATACCACCAACTTTAGATGCTACAACAGGGTTTTCCATAGACATTGCCTCTCTACAAGATAATGGAGTGGTATCCATTCCAGTAGGTAAAGCATAGATATCAATCTCAGTCAGATACTCTCTAACTTCATCAGGATATTCTAAACTTTTCAAATAGTGAAAATTTTCAAATTTAGAAATTTTTTCTAAAATTGGTTGCTTGTATTGACCATCACCAGCCCAGTAAAAATGTACATTTGGCAATTTTTGTATCACTTCTTCAAGAATTAACATTTCTTTTGTTTTACCCCACCAATTTGCATCATGCAACATGCCAACACAAGGATGTTTTAGTTTCATGCCTGTTTTAGGATACCATCTTGAAGTATCAAGACCTTCTAAGAAATGAAAAGTTTTTGCATTTGGAACATGTTCTTTAATAACACCATCAAGATAGTCAGCAGTCATAAAAATTCCATTACATTCTGCAAATACTTTATTGGCAATTTTTTTTCTTTGATCAATAACCCAACGCATTAATGCACTTTTGTAAATTGTTTTTTTTGCCCATTCAACTTCAGACCAAAAGTGACCTCGTAAATAAACAAATGTCGGGATTTTTAGCTTTATACATTCTAATGCAAAATGTGATTGTCTATCAACAAACACAATATCTGGTTGATATTCATCGATTAAATTATGTAATTTTTTTTTTGAAAACCAACTTTTGATGTCTTTACTAGGAAAACCATTTACATAATCAATTTCATAAACTAACTTGTATTGATGGCCATTTTTTTCTAATGCTTTGCCAAAATCATTTAAATGAATATGCTTTCCAATTCTTCCTTTTGCAGTACCTCCAGCTGCACCTGATGCAATTAGAATTTTCATGAATTTTGAAGAATATGATGTAATTTAATTCTAATTAAAAAATAGATTTTTATCGTAAAATATTAGATAATTTTTATGAATTGTTTGATATGCAATAAAATTCTACATGAAAAAGAAATTGCAAATAAAATTACATATGCCTGTACATCATGTGGATTTTTTAAGACTAAAGAAAAAACAAAGGAAAGTGATACATACAAATCAGAATTTTGGGAAAAATCAGATTATTCTGAGTTTACAGGTACTGACTTTTCAGATAAAAAAGTAACAGATCTAAAATTAACTTTTGAATCATGGTATTCTTATTTTCAACCATTTCTTAAAAATAAAAAATCAATTTTGGATATTGGTTCTGGTACAGGCATATCATGCATTCTCTTAGAAAATAAAGGGTTTCAAATGACAGGCGTGGATCCAGACCCAAAAAATGCGGAATTAATTAATTCAAAATTAAATAATGGAAAATGTATCAATTGTTTTTTTGAAGAATTAAAAATTGAGGAAAAAGTTGATGCAATATGGATTACTCATGTATTTGAACACTTAGAAAATCCAGATGAATTTCTAGAGAAATGTAAACAATGGATAAAACCAGATGGGATTATTTGTCTCATCGTACCAGATTGTGGAAACCCAAGTATGTTAGAAAGTTCAGTATCTAATCAATTTCATATTTTTCATTTTAGTAAAAATGCTTTAAAAAAATTATTTGATAAACATGGTTATGAAATGATTAATTGCGAATCACTTGCAACTATGAAAAAAACAAATAGACGTTTTCACAAAGTCTTAAGAAAAGTTAAAGTTGAAAATATTAGTTCTGCAAAAAAACCATATTATCCATTTGAAGTAACAAAGAATAATGATGGTTATGAAATACGATGTGTTTTAAGATATACAAGTGGTACAGATTAAGATTTTTTGAATTAGTTTAATAAAATTCAGACAAAGGATTATCTATAATTCCAAGTCTTTCAATAAGTTGATTTTTTATTATTCTATCAATATAATCAAGATAACTTGTTATTGGCTCCAAAGTTGTTGCCACGGAAATTTGGAGATTTACATTATCAGATAATATAGAAGTTTCATCAAATGAAATTTTTTGGACTAGACTGTTATTAATTTCCAAACCAGCAGCATCTGAATTTGTAAATTTCACACGTTGGACATCAGAATTTTCTATTTTTAGATCATTTAAGTAAGAATCATTGAATTTACTATCTTGTAGAGAAGTATTATCAAATTTCGAACTACTAAGATCAACCGCATTAAAAATTGTTCCAGAAATTTTTGCATTTGTAAAATCATTATTAGATAATGACGATTCGGTGAAGGATAAACCAGATACACGTATCCATTGGAATTTAGAATTATTAACGTCAGAATTAATTATCTTTAGTTTGTTAGCACCAGATCCACTGAAATCAGAATTCATGATGATTGAATTCTTGATTGTTACATTGTTGAAGACTGTTCCATGAAACTCAGTATTACGAATATTCATGTTATCAAAAATAACATCATTAAAAACAGTACCAGAGAAGTTTTTGTTATCAAAAGATAGATCAGCAAATATCTGATCTGATATAATCAAACCAGTTAGATCATTTTTTGAAATATCTAATGCAGATTCCTTGGAGTTTATTGAGACACCGTAATGTGAATAAGTAATTGGCAACCCATTTTCATTAAAAATTATTTTTGAGTTATCAATTTCTGGGTATTCACTAAGAATTTCCGTACCATAGAAATTTGTGTTTCCAAAATATGTTCCTTCAAAATTAGTATTTTTGATTTTTGCATTGTAAAAATCAGTATTAAGTAGAGTAGTACTTTCTAAATTAGTTTCAACTAGATTTGCAAACCTCAAACTAGAATTTTCTAAATTAGAATTTTTAAGATTTGTTTTGTATAATTTAGCTGCATAAAGATTTGTATTCTGTAAATTTTGATTTTCCATGTTTGCATTAGATAGATCAGCACCAACGAGATTAGTATTTTCAAAAATTGCATTTTCAAGTGATGCATATACTAGAATTGCATTATGTAGATCAGTATTTTTAAAAATTGTATTATCAAATTTCATATATTCTAGATGAGCCCCACAGAAATTTGCATTAGTTGCATCTGAATTTGTAAAATCAGCATTTACCAGATTTGTTTTGTATAATTCTGCATTGTGTAATTTCGCATTACTAAAATCAACATTTTCTGCATTTGCATCCCTTAATAGTGAACCACTTAATATTGCATTTTTGAAGGTCGAACCTTCAAGATTTGATGATTGAAGATTTGTTCCATATAGTATTGCATTATTAAAATTAGAATTTTTTAGATCAGATTCAAAAAAATATGCACCTGATAAATTAGCATTTTCAAAATTAGCCCCAACTAGATTTCTATTGCTCATATCAACTCCCTTTAGATCACAAAATGAAAAATCAAGATGGCCATTTGGAAATACATCAGGAATGCTATCGCCATTATGATCAATTTCTAAACTACAAATTTTTTGATCTTCAGCAAACGAATTGGTTGTAGTTATGATAACAAACATTGCAAATACAATTAGTAATGCAGATTTTATCATTAGGATTGAATTATGGTATTAAATATAATAAGTTTGGCAGATAATATCTCAAAGTTCTAATGAAGTTTATGTAAACAAAGCAAAATTTTGATTGAAAATTATAAAATATTCAAATAAAAAAATATTAGTTTTTATAGCAAGGATTATCTATTGGTTGGCTTGCCAATTGAACATGGTAATAATGCAAACATCTAATGAATTAGAGTTTAGTTCAGATAAATTCATAGGAATTTTAACAGACTATGAAAATCTTTCAGGATATTTACCAAGACAATTACAGAAAATCGAAATTCTTGAAAAAAATGAAAACCTAACAAAAATTAAAGCGGTTATACTTTTACGTTCTTTGATAAAACAAGAATTTGTTTTAGAAATTGATATTGAGGAAAAATCATATGGATTGTTTATAGCTAATATTTTAGATGGAATTGCAAAAGGAACAAAGATTACAATAACTATTTCGGAACAAAATATGAAAACATTATGTCATATAGAAACTGATGTAAAATTAAGTCTGAAAACAATTGTACTTTTACCTATTATCAAAAGAGAGTACAAAGGATTTGTGCAAGGAATTCTAAGTAATATATTAAACAAGGTTAACAAAAAAGAATAGAATAAGATGAGTGTAATTAATTGGGATAATGTAAATGAACAATCTAGAAATTTTAAAAATAATCAACCCACAAGATGGGCATTTATAGAAAATTTTGTAGATAGTGAACTTTATAGTGATTTATACGAAACTTATCCAAGATTTGATGATACGTGGCAAAAACAAGAAGGAGCAATTGTAGAAGGAGTGAAATTATCTTATAGAAAATTTTGGAAAAGAGATGAAGGTAGATTTTACAGCGATGGAACTGCAAGGGAACATGATATAATTGAGGAATATGATTCTCGATATAGTGAATCATGGAATAAATTTCTAAGTTATTTATGGTCTGAAGAATGTATAAAGAAAATTGTAGATTTTACAGGTG
>Ga0310344_10001715_pt1 | contig 16639 bp, 3 predicted proteins | sample HC15DNA20200_MG_FD_203801 | JGI IMG/M metagenome (GOLD analysis project Ga0310344, IMG submission 203801) | Marine microbial communities from station ALOHA, North Pacific Subtropical Gyre - HC15-DNA-20-200_MG | ecosystem: Environmental > Aquatic > Marine > Oceanic | place: Pacific Ocean: North... | reverse complement strand
GCCGTCGCAGTCGTCGAGAAGGGAGCAGCCGTCGACCTCGTCCGTGTCAAGCACGCCGTCGTCGTCGTCGTCATCGTCGAGCCCGTCGTGCAACCCGTCTCCGTCAGTGTCGGTGTCCAGGTCAGTGCCGGTAACCGACACGTCGCCTATGGAGGCAGAGGAGAACACATTGTCAGTCCCGCTAACCGCGTGGGTTATCGTGGCTGTGGTATCCGCCCCGTCGTCGTCGGTGTCCTCGATGCAGAGGTACACGTAATGGTTCATGTCCCAGTCCTGCTTTGTGAACTTGAAATACGAGGGATCAACCGTCACGTCCGAGTTGTCGGACGATGGCGTGATCACGAGCACCCCGTCAGGAGCCTCGTCGAGAGATACTGCGTACCAACCGCAGCCGCCCTCGTCAAATGTGACGGAGGTGACGTCTGTGGTTATCGACGCGCGCATCTCCCTGGCTTCATCTCGTAGTTCTGCTGCCTCTGGGACCATGGGCAAGATAGCTGACGCTATCATCACGGCTACCATTAGCAGGCTTCTTGCTGTCTGTGTCATGTTTTTCATGTTATCAGTCCTCCTCGTTATCTTCGTCGTCGTCAACCGGTTCGTCATCGTCCTCGAAGTCGAAGTCCTCGAACTCCTCGGTGTAGTCTTCCGCCTCGTCCTCGTCGGATCTGGAGGCTCCCTGGTTCATCTGTAGCAGACCGTAGCCCAGGGCGCCGATCACGGCGACAATGCCCAGATAGGGCAGTGGGTCGAAGGTCATCTTGTCGATCAGGGTTACGGGGTTGGCCTCGTCGCCTAGCCCGTCCTCGTTCGCGTCGTACCACTCAGTGGCGTCTCGCGGGAAGCGGTCCTCGTCACCCACGGCGCAATCGACGTACTCGACCTTCGATGCGCTTCCTACGCACTTGGGGTCTGGGTGTCCGTCGTTGTCGTCGTCCACGTCGGTTGCGTCGCAGATGCCGTCACCGTCGAAGTCTGAGGGGGTCTCAGATGCTTCGTCCTTGTCGCCGGTCCCTCCTGCGTTGGCGCAGGAGACCTCGGTGGCATCCAGCCATCCGTCTCCGTCGTCGTCGTTGTCGGAGTTGTCCCCGATCCCGTCGCCGTCGGAGTCCTCCCTCTCGAGGGGGTTGTTCGGGAATGCGTCGTCCAGGTCGATGACGCCGTCGTTGTCGTCGTCGCCGTCAACGAGGTCGCACTCTCCGTCGCGGTCGTTGTCCGTTGGGACCTGCATGGTGTCTAGCCACTGGTCCTCTTGGAGGGCGAAGCAAGCCTTCTCTTGATCGTCTGTCCAGCCGTCGTTGTCGTTGTCGTCGTCGGTGTCGTCGCCGATCCCGTCGCCGTCGCTGTCGGCGTTCTCGGAGGCGTCGGTTGGGAAGGCGTCGAATTCGTCCTCGATGCCGTCACCGTCGTCGTCTTCGTCCATGGCCACGTCGCAGAGGTCATCGCCGTCTGCGTCTAGTGGCTGTCCTTGGATGCCAGTGATGGCAGGGTCGTATGCGGCATCGGACAGTGGGTCGCTTCCGCAGGTTATCTCGTCTACGTCTAGCCATCCGTCGTCGTCGTCATCTAGGTCTGTGTTGTCGCCCACTCCGTCGCCGTCGGTGTCTATCCACTCGTCTGCGTCTTCCGGGAATGCGTCTACGTTGTCTGGGCAGGTGCTGGCGATTCCGCCTGTCTGCCCGGGGAAGTAGTTGATTCCCTCGACTGCTTCACCCGACAGAGATGAGTTCTGCGCTGCGAGCCAGTCGCTCTGGTCGCAGGAGTCCCACCATCCGTCGTTGTCGTCGTCCATGTCCCTGTTGTCGCCCTGTCCGTCACCGTCGTTGTCGGACCACTCGGTGTGGTCAAGCGGCCACAAGTCGTCAGCGTCCGCGACTCCGTCGTTGTCGTCGTCGTCGTCGAGGGTGTCGCACTCATCGTCGCCGTCGTTGTCGGTAGGGAATGACATCGGTAGCAGTGGGTCGCTTCCGCAAGCTGCTTCGTAGGTGTCGTTGTACCCGTCGCCGTCGTCGTCGGTGTCCTCGACCAGTCCGGTCGGGGTTGCTGGGTGGCAGTAGTCCTGGATTGACCAGGTGTAGCCACCGTATGCAGCCATCTCGTCCTCGTTGGAAACTCCGTCTCCGTCGTAGTCGTCCGCGAGATCGCCGTAGTCACCGTCGCCGTTTGCGTCTAGGAGGTTGTCGAACTCGCCGTCTGGTACTCCTGCTGGGCCGTCGTAGTCGACGCCATTCAGCATGGTTGTCCAGTCGGGGTTGCCCATGTCGCTGGAGTCGTTCAATCCTCCGAGTATGTCGTCGGGCATCTGGTCGTGGTCCGTGTCCGTGTCTGCGCACGGGTCGAAGTCGAACGCGTCGGTCTCGTCATCGGTCCCGTCGTTGTCGCCGTCCGGATCGAGGTAGGTGCTCGCGAGGGCGTGGTCGATGTCCGAGGCGGCCACTGTGTCGCAGAGGCCGTCGCCGTCGTAGTCCGTCGGGACCGTGGTGTTGTCCACATCGGCCATGCTTCCGGCGCCGAGGCACACGAGCTCTTCGATGTTGTCCCAGCCGTCGCCGTCCACGTCGGGGTCGGTGTCGTCGGGGATCCCGTCGCCGTCGAGGTCGGCGGTGCCGTTCTCGTCCATCGGCATCTCGTCGAGGTCGTTGCCCACCCCGTCGCCGTCAATGTCCTCGTCCAGGAAGTCGCACTCGCCGTCACCGTCGGTGTCGGTAGGGGTGCTGTTGGCGTCATATGGGTCGGTGTTGCAGTCGATTTCCAGTTGGTCGAGCCATCCGTCTCCGTCTGCATCCAGCGTGTAGAACGTCACGTTGACGGTGTAGTTGGTACCGTCCTCGGTGTCGTAGTTGCCCCAGTTCCTAACGCCGATTCCCATCCATGAGTCGAATGGGGAGGCGATGGTAGAGGTGTTGTACACCTGCGGATTGGAGTAGTACATCCCTCCGATCTGGTTCCAGCTGTTGTCGAACACGTCCAGTAGCATCCACACGTCCGGTCGGTCGTCGCCGGGCGTCAGCTCGATCTCTACCCCGTGGTTTGCGGGGACGTCGAAGGTGAACCTGTCCGTGGAGTCAAGGCCCGCCATGTTCCATCCGTCGAAGGTCAGTACGCCGTCGTTAGCCAGCGTGTCTGATTGTGACTGGTTCAGGAAGTCATTGGCGTGTATCGCAGTAGATGGCCCTGGTCCGGCGTCTGTGCCGGAGTTGGCATCGTTCTGGACACCTCCCTCCAGATCCGAAAGCGGGTGGAAGGTGATGTTCATCTCGTACTCGTGGTCAGGAGCGCTGGCACAGCAGGTCCAGATGTAGACGTATAGCCACCCAGGAGTGTCGGCCACCGCGTTGGAGGCGTCCCACCCGTTGGCGGCGCACTCTAGGTTCGGGAACGGTGTGTCGCACCCGGAGCCGTTGTGGAATGTGCCCACTGGCCACAGACCAGAGTTCTGGGTCAGCGTGTCGAGGCCGTACCCCGAGTTGGTCATCACGTAGTACGCGCCATTGGCCGGGTATTGGCAAGGCATGTGCTGCATCTGGCACATCAGCATGTACACGGCGTGGTAGGTGTTGGGATCTCCCTCACCCTCCAGGTCGAAGTCGTAGTCGATGTTCACGTAGGTCCCCTCGGGAACCGCGATGCTGTACATGTCGTAGCTGTCCCACACGTAGGATACCCATCCCGTGCAGACCCCGCCGTCCCACGACTCCCTCACGGAGCCGTTCGCGTCGTACGGGTTCAGGTCGGCCTGTGTGCTCTCGTTGGTGAAAGTGTGGCCGCTCCAGGTTCCCGGGTATACGAGGTCAGCAGCGTCACCGCCGGGTACCGATCCGGCCATGCCGCAGTCGTCCTGGTTGTCGCCTGGAGCCAGTCCGGGCGTGAGGAACGACATCGATACCTCGTAGTTTCCGCTTCCTATGTCGGTCCAGACCCTCAGGAAGATGTCCTGGCCGGCGTCGTCGTATTGAGCCCAGACGCACTCGGGGTTGTCGTAGTATGAAGAGGCGATGAACGACAGCCACCCGTAGGTCGGGTTCACGTAGTACAGAGCGACGTCTATGTCGTTGTGCACTGGGAAGTCGACGCAGATCTCAGCGGCGTAGTTAGTCGGCAGATAGATCCTGTAGTAGTCGTATTCGTCGAACTCGTCGTGACCGTAGCCGGTGAATGTCTGGTTCACTGTGGTCAGGTTGAGCGAGTCGGTGTGGGTGGCACCGGCATCGGCGCACCCGCCGATTGGAGCTAGCCCAGCGTCGTTCTGGCAGGCCATCTGCCAGGGGTGTTCCGTGGCGTTGTATATCGAGAAGGTGACGGTGTAGTTGTTCTCGTAGTCCTCCGTCATCTCCAGAAGTGAGACCTTGATGTATAGGTCGGAGTCCACAGATAGGGTGCTGGCCCAGGTGTAGGACTCGTTGGTCGCTGCCGCCGTCGGGTTGGTTTCAAGCCCGTAGGGCACGTATGTGACTGCTGAGCCCGTTGACGTATACAGCTGCAGGGACAGGAGTCCCTCGACCTCGGTTGTGTCGTTGAAGTTGGTATCGACTCCCTCGGGCCACTCGAGCATAACGTGGGCTCCGTGACCTGCTGGAACGGATACGCTGAACCAGTCCTGCTCGTCATAGCCATCGCAGGCCATTCCGGTGAACTCACCGGACCATGTGCCGTCTCCGTTGTCGACCGCATGGCCGGAAACGTCGATCGGGTCATCATCGGGAGAGTAGTCCCCGCCAGGGGCGTCTCCGCCCGCAGCGGTGTAAACCCCTTCGCCCTCTGCTGATCCGTCGTCCTGGAAGAAGCAGGGCGGAGGCGCTCCTGGCTCTGTCTCCAGCTCCAGGAAGTACCCGGAGGATGGGCCGCTGTAGTGTATTACCTCGGCGTAGACGGTCTGAGCCGCCCCCAGCTGCCCGAGGTCTACGAACTCTGGCTGGTCGAACCAGGAGTAGGCCAGCATGCCCGATAGTGTCTCTGTAGTCGCATCCCAGTCAGAGTATATCTCCAAGTCTAGGTCTGCGCTATTTTCCCATTTGAGAGTCACGTTGGCCTTGTAGTTCTCAGGGAGGTATATCGCGTAGATGTCAGAGGTGTCAGTGGAATCGACGTGTCCGGACGCACTATCTTCGAACACGTAATCGGTTGCCGTGAGCAGGCCGCTGAAGTTGCCCAGCAGGGCTCCGACGTTCATGGCGACGCCTGCGTCGCCGTAGGAGTCGAAGATCTCCACGTGGTATGTTCCGGCATCGCTGAATGTTGCGATGGTCCCGGCCCAGTAGCTTGCCCAGTAACCCTCTGTCCATACCGTGCCGTTGGGCAGGGTAATGTCGATGTAGTTCTCGTATGGGCACCAGTAGTCGCACTCGATCATCACGTCGGCCGGAACGGATCCGTCCAACTCGAACTCGAAGTCGTAGTAGGTGGTGTAGTCGCCATACATATTGACGCTGCCTAGCTGGCTGTATTGTGGGGTAGTCTCGTCTCCCCTAACTCCGCCGTCTCCAGGCCAAACTGTGATGTTCATGGTGTATTCATTGCTGACTCCCGAGTAGTGGCAGTAGTAGCACCAGACAAGCACGGTGACCGGGTCGCCGGCGATGTCTATCGCACCTCCAGAGTAGGAGGAGGAGCCGATTCCGGCACCGTAGTTGCCGCCCATGTCCGCTCCGTCGGAGGAGATTGCAACGTGCCCTGTGGTCGAGTAGTAGTCGTACCCCCAGTCACAGACGTAGTAGTTGGTCATGCAACCGTCACCGGGGCCCATGGCGACCATGAACGCGTACTGATCCATGGAAACACCGGTGTAGTTCCACAGGATATCCACAGTCAGTCCGTACCCGGCTGGCATGTCGATGAGGTAGGAGTCGATGTTCTCCTCGGCGGTGGCAGAGTATCCCGTAGCATTAGCTTCGGAACCGTACCAGGTCACCGTCTCCTCTCCGGTCCACGAGAAATCGTCCGTCAGGTTGATCTCATTGCCCGCTGAACCGGCATCGGTTCCGTGGCAGGCGTCGTGTCCAAGGCAGGGGTCCGTAGAACCTCCGTGGGTCTCGCTCCTGTCCGCTGCTCTGTCGAGCTCAGCTGGGGCATCCAGGGCCCCAATCATCGGCAGACAAACCGAGACTATCATTAGCATTGTCAGATTTACTGATCGTGTTGCATTTTCATTCATAGGCGTCACTTAGAGACTATGACGTCTTATGTCAAATATAAAAGTCTCCCAAAATGCTCATTTTATGATAATTTCACTAATCCGGAAAAATATACGAAATTATTGATTAAAATTGGAAATATATTACTGAAAGTGGAATTTTTTAAAGATTAAATTTCATAATTATGGAAATTAGCTTCAATTGGGATTTAGTACTATTTCAGTAAAAAAAACACACAAAGTGCAAAAAATACACCAGTTCATCAGTATTGGTCTTCCCAGTCCTCGTAGAAGTCGTCCTCTGGCCCTTCTTCCCACCCCTCATCTTCATCGAATTCATCCTGGTCCCCCCTCCTTCCGAAGGCGAAGGCTACAGTGCCCGAAAACAGTGCTGCTAGAATCCCGATCCCAACGATCGTTATTTCCGGGTTTAGCCTCATGTGGTCCATCGTAGTGAGTGGGTGCGCGTTGTCCCCCAGGCCGTCGGAGTTCCTGTCGACCCACTCAGTTGGGTCCATTGGGAACGCGTCGTCTAGGTCTGGAATGCCGTCGTTGTCGTCGTCGGGGTCATTCAAATCGCATGTACCGTCCCCGTCATTGTCATCAGGGAACTCGGTCGCAACGAGGGGCGGGGTGTCGCAGGACACCTCGGTTACGTCTGGCCAGCCGTCATTGTCGTCATCGGTGTCATCCCCATCCCCTTGGCCGTCCCCATCGGTGTCCTTGGTCTCTGTAGGGTCGTAGGGGAACGCGTCGTCGAAGTCCAGGACCAGGTCGTTGTCGTCGTCATCGTCCAGGTTGTCGCAGATTCTGTCTCCATCGAAGTCGTCGGGAATGGAGTTGGCGTCCCTAGGATCGGTATTGCATATGCTCTGCTCGTCAGCGTCGTCCCATCCGTCCCCGTCGTCGTCGGAATCTGCTAATTCGGACCCAAGGTTGTCCAAATCCAGGTCGTCCCACTCGCTGGGGTCGTAGGGGAAGGCGTCTATCGTGTCGTTCCAAGCGTCGTTGTCGTCATCGGGGTCCACGTTGTCACAAATCCGGTCGTTATCCCAGTCGTCAGGGGAGGACTGGGGGAGGAACGGATTAGTTCCGCAATCTAGCTCGTCGCTGTCGTCCCACCCATCGTTGTCGTCGTCCGGGTCTGCGTTGTCCCCGGTAAGGTCGCCGTCATTGTCGGACCACTCAAGGGGGTCGAGGGGGAACGAGTCGATGTTGTCTTGGTATCCGTCGTTGTCGTCGTCCGGGTCTGCGTTGTCGCCAATCCCGTCTCCATCGGAGTCCGTGCTCTCGTCGGCAGAGTCCGGGAAGTCGTCCAAGTCGTTCGTAGTACCATCGCCGTCGACGTCGTCGTCAAGCTCGTCGCACACGCCGTCGGAGTCCGTGTCGGCAGGAATTGACGTGTGGTCCAGGGGGTCCGACAGGCAGTCGAGCTCGACCCCGTCATAGTAGCCATCGCCATCGTCGTCACCATCGGAGTTGTCCCCGATGCCGTCGGAGTCTGTGTCGTTCCACTCGCTGGGGTCGTAGTCGAACTGGTCTTGCGAGTTTCCATAGCCGTCCCCGTCTATGTCGTCGTCGAGAACGTCGCAGGTACCATCGGAGTCCAAGTCGCTGGGCATGGAGCTGGAGTCGTTGTGGTCCGTCCCGCACGAGTACTCGTCCGAGTCGGTCCATCCGTCATTGTCGTCGTCGGGGTCCCCGTTGTCGCCTATCCCGTCACCGTCGCTGTCCGTGGTCTCGTTGGCGTCCTCTGCGAAGCTGTCGTTCGCGTTGTCTACTCCGTCTCCGTCCATATCCTCGTCCAGTGGGTCGCAGATGCCGTCGGCATCGATGTCAGAGGGGGTGCTTGTGTTGTCGTTTGGGTCCGATCCGCAGGAGTACTCCTCGTCGTCGTAGAAGCCGTCCCCATCTGCATCTAGGCTAAACAGCCAAATCGACATGTTGTACATGTCCCCCCCGTTGTAGGCCCAGACACCGATGAAGGCGTTGGTCCCCCCGAGGTTCGTACCTGTCCCATTGGTCGATACTGATTGGGGGTTGGAGTAGTAGTCTACGTCGACCTGGCTGTTCGAGCTGTCATAAAGCGTCAGCACTAGCATTGTGCTCCCGCTGATGTAGCCAGGGCTAAGCTCGACCGTGATCCCGTGGTCCACGGGGACGTAGACCTGGTAGTAGTCGTAGTCGTCTGACCCGCTGTCCGCGTATCCGGGCCAGACGGAGAAGACCGGGGTGGCGTTTACCAGAGGTGTCGCATTCGAGAGTGTGTCACCGGCATCGCCCCCCGAGTAAGCATCGTCTTGGTTCAGTCCGGGGACCGCTGACTGGTTTACTAGGCTGATGTTGAGTGAGTAGTTGCCCTCGCCTCCATTGCTCCAAGAGCCGGAGTAGGACTGGACAAGAACGTACACGGTGGTGTTGCTCACGTCACTGGATCCGCTCCCCACCTCCTCGGGGTTATCAGAGGTGCTTGAGTCGATTAGAGACTGGCTCTCGTCATACAGGCCGAGGTCGAAGTCGTTTGCAGAGTTGCCCCACCAAAGCTCAGCCTCTATTGCTTGCCCGGAGGGGACCTGAATAGAATAGACGTCATTGTAATCTGATGTGTCCGAGATCCACCCACTGTAAGACCCGTTGTTGCTGGGAAGTGCTAGGGAAGAGGCGAAGTCGTTTCCTGCATCCCCCCCTGAGTTGGCATCGTTCTGGTTGAATGCGGGGCTGTCTGAGAGATTGGAAATGCTCAGGGTGAGGTTGTAATAGACATCGAGTCCCGAGTAGTCTATTACTCTGAAGTACACTGTGGACCCCCCTACCGAGGACGCGTTTCCTGACACCTCTTCCGGGTTATCTGTGAAGCTAGTAGAGCTGTCAAGGATGCTGCCAGACGAGGAGTAGAGGTACAGGTCCAAGTCTGCGGATGTGTTGCTCCAGGACAGCGATGCCCATGAGGTCCAGTTTGCGGGGACGTAAAGGGAGTAGTAGTCCGTCTCGTCCCAGTTCTCGTCTACCCATCCCTCGAAAGTCGTAGTGTTTCCGGTCATGTTGACCGCCAGTGCGGTACCCAGGGCGTCACCAGCGTCGCCTCCCGAGCCTGCGTCGTCCTGGTTGGATCCCGGCTGTCCTGCAGTAGAGAATAGGTTGATTGTCAGGCTGTAGTTTCCCTCGTTTCCTGTGGTGTAAACGCGTATGTATACCGTGTCCCCTCCGACGTTGGTCCCGTTGCTAGTTACCTCATAGGGGTCATAGTAGTCGTAGTTGATGTAGGTAGTCGCTGTTGACTCAATCAAGGAGAGCTGGGTGTAAGACGAGGTCCCATTCTGGAAAATCATCGAGACGTGGATCCCGTGACCAGATGGGATTGAAATGTTGTACCAGTCTTGATCGTCCCATGTGTCGGATATCCATCCGTCAAAGGTCTGGTTGGTGCTGGTGATTTGGGTTGCCGTAGAGGGGGTGTCCCCGGCGTCCGAGCCCGTCGCTGCGTCGTTCTGTGCCGGACCCTGGTTCTCGGGGAAAATCCAGATCTGAAGATTGTAGACTCCGCTACCCTGGAATGCGTCGACCCAAAGGGTGACTGTGGTATTCCCGATGCTGGTCCCGTTTGAGGTGACCTCCTCGTTTGGGTCATCGTACCAGGAGTAGTCGATGGAGTAGCCCGCAGAGTCGTAGAGGTAGAGGTCGAAGTCGTTTGATGTGAGGTAGCCATAGAGGCTGGCTGATAGCCCCATCCCAGCGGGTATCTGAATCGAGTACCAATCCTCATCGCCACTGCTTAAGTTGCCGTAGTAAGTTGCATTTGTGGCGTTAAGAGAGGTAGCAGAGCTACTGGAGTCGCCAGCGTCGCCTCCCGATCCTGCATCATCATCGGCAAGGACGGGTAGTGAAAACAGGCTGACCACCAGCATCGCTGCGACGATGCGAGCGGCTCCCGGGCCTTCGTCCATGATACTCCCGCGCGCCCGAGAGTATTGAAGGTTGGTGAAAAATGGTGTGGAAAATGCACCGCGCGCGAGTGGGTCGGTTTAGTAGTGGTAGAATCCCGATCCCGATTTCCTACCCAGTCTCCCATCCTCCACCATTTCTGTGAGTAGAGTGGCAGGGGAGTACTTGTCGTCCCCCAAGCCCTCGCGAAGGACGTTCATAATGTGCAGAACGGTATCAAGTCCGATAAGGTCGGCCAGGGCAAGGGGGCCGATGGGATGGTTCATCCCCAGCTTCATGATTCCGTCTATAGCGTCTGCCTCGGCGACTCCCTCTTGAAGAGCGATGATCGCCTCGTTGATCATAGGGATCAAGATCCTGTTGCTAACGAATCCCGGCGAGTCAATGCATGATAGTGCGGTCTTGCCCATCGACTCCGCGGCGGATACAACGGCGTTGGTAACTTCTTCGGATGTCTCGCTCCCATTTATTATCTCAACGAGTTTCATTATGGGAACGGGATTCATGAAGTGCATTCCAATGACCCTATCTGGGCGATTGGTGTGACTGGCAATCTCATTTATCGAAATGCTTGACGTGTTGCTAGCAAGTATGCATTCGTTCTTGCAAATAGAATCCAGCTGTGAGAATGTTGAGAACTTTAGTTCCGGGATCTCTGGGATGGCCTCAACAACCAGGTCGCACTGTGAAAGCCCCCCCAGGCCAACAGAGGTGCTGATGCGCGAAATGGCACCCTCTGCATCCACTTCTGACATCCTGCCCTTTGAAACTAGTCGGCCTAGAGAGCCCTCGATAGCTGACACCCCCCTATCTAGGAGGTCTTGATTTATGTCGACCATGGTCACATCGAGCCCGCTGCAGGCTGCCACCTGGGCGATCCCGTTCCCCATCTGACCTGAGCCCACCACCCCGACCGAACGAATTACCACGCCAACCCCATGGCAGAGTTGAACATGAGGTTTGGGTTCTGGCTAATTCTCAGGGGCCCCGTTCCTCGGACTTGAAATCTTGATTGTTATCATGATGACCATGGAGACAATAGACAGGGCCGTGAGAGATAGCCACCAAAGCATGGGCCCCGACTCCCTTGCATCATCGATTGCCCACTCCGCCCAGTCCTGCTTTAGCACGCCTATCTCGAAGGAGTTGGTGTTCTTTGCTTGGTCCGTGGCGAATCCAGAAATCTTGTGTAAACCAGATGACTCGGGTACTGAAATACTAACTTCGAACCGGCCCGTCTCGGGGCATATCGTGTCCCTTGACTGGATGCTGCTGCTGATGCTGACGAGCACGCCCGGTTCGCATTCCACCGATAATGCGCGAGAGGTGGTCAGTGTGGATTCCCGATATGATTTCTCAGAGAATTCGAGAATCGGCGGTGTTGAGTCCCTTTCCAGTGAGATGGCATAAGTGTCAGTGCTATCAAGGGATTCAATCTCTATTACGAAATCATTCTGACCCTCGACGAGTTCCAATGAAAGTACAAGCGACCCCTCTCCAGGAGCAATCACACCTGACTCGCCGGTTGTTAGACTTGACCACCTTATCTCCTGGGACTGATGCCTGTCCAGAACAACATCAACACTATCGAGAGAGACAAGGCCTTGGCTGACATCAGACATTGCGGTGTCGTATGTGCTCTCTGGGAGTTCGGCCTCCCGGCACTCTCGGTAGGTGTTGTTGTTTTCCTGGTTCATGGTTCTGTCCGTAGCATGCAAGCAGAAGACCTGGATTCCAGTGTTTACAAGAACAATCTCGTATGATCCCGAGCTTCCGAAATGTAGGGGCAGTTCTTCGTCGTTCACAGTCGCTCGCAAGGTTACATCCTCGGAAGACCACCAAGATAGGTTCTGCATGTGGCCTCCCAGTATCTGCCCTGTGGAGGGCGATAAGGACCAGGAAACTACGGGGGGCTTCGAATCCAGCGTAATCCCCCAAGTGTGATCGAATGTGTTGCTGGCCCAGTCTGTGATGGATAGGGACAGTGTCAGGCTCCCCTCCCCTAATCCAGAAAGTTCGAGAGGGACGGAGATGTGTTCTTTCGAGGGGTATTCGTTCGATCCCGGAATTGGGAAACCAGTGGTCTCGTTCAATATTGATGGAACCTGAGCATCATCCAGGCATTCCGAGGTCTGGACCCATGATTCGTAGAGAACTAGGACGCACCACTCCATTGCGTCGGCCGGTATCTCGAAAATTGCAGTTCCGCTGGTTATGTTGACGGGATCCGCCAATTCCTCCAAACCGTAGGAGAAGCCCGCTTGGTCAATAATCGACAAGAGTGACACTTCCGAGGGAGGGTCCGGATCGAACACAACTTGGAATGATGCCGTGGCAGAGTTCCCCGCGTTGTCGGAGGATTCGATGGTGAACACGTTTGAATCGCTGTTGTAGTAGAACGTATTGCCCCCCTGTGCTTCGGGGCTTACCCCCATCTGGGACTCCTCCAGCTCGAAAGTGTGGTTTGCTATTCCGAACTCGTTTGTGGTCAAGATGGTTCCATCGAAGGTTAGTGATGCCCCGGGCTCTGTTTGTATGGAGATTTCTAGAGTCTGGGAGTTGGAAATCCATGGCACTCCCGAAACTATGAGGTCAGGTGAAGTAATGTCGTACAACACAGAAAGGTGAGCCTCTGCGCTGCGTCCTGACGCATCGGAGACTTCCGCGTGAAAATCGTACCATTGCTCTGTTTCAGGAAGGGTCGAGTTTACCCAGACCTCTCTGAAGAGAGGGAGGTTTGAGCTGTTTTCCAAGCCATTCCAATGCGCGGTGAGGTCATGGCTAGTGCCATTGGATGAAACGCCCCAGGCATGATCCGCAGAGAAGCTCGTGTTGTTTGGTGGCCAGACCCAGGATAGTTGCGAAAGTTCGAAGCCAACCCCTATGTCCATGGCGTGGAGGGTCAGAGGGATCTGTGTGTTTGACTCGGTCAGGTTCTGTGGAGCCGTGAATGAAATCTCTGGGTCTAGCTCGACCAACTCGTAATTGTATGGGAGTCTAATCATTGATCCGCCTTCTAGCTCTATGTCAACGAATCCGGTCCAGGAACCTTCCCCCGGGGGGGACTGGAATGTTAGATTCAGCTCCAATGCGCCCGATGGGATAGTTCCGGCCAACGCATCGGAACCCGACGGCCACATGCTCATGATCTCGGATTCTTCCATCTGATTGAATCCAGAAACATTCAGTGAAGATCCGGCGATAATCTCGATATCGATCCAGAATCCTGCAGATTCCCCATTGACCGACCACCCATGTACTGCCACCCCATATAGGCCATCATCTGGTTCGGTCAGCGCTATAGACTCGGAGGAAGTCCCCCCCCATGACCTCGATAGTTCCTCTCCGGATGAGAACAAACCGTCGCCGTCGTCATCCCTGAACAGAAACAGGTCAAGGTCTGCATCCTGGTATGAGTCCATGGAAATGCTTAGCTCTGATGCATCCTCGACGGTGAGGTTCCTCCACCAAGACGCGGTCATCTTGTCATTTGGTTCGTCTTGGAACGCGGTCTGGTTTTGTAGGCTCAGAGGTCGCACCCATCCGTGCGAGTCGATGGAACTCACTGGAAGGGGGATTGTGGATACGACGAGGGCCGTGTCAGAACCCTCTGCTTCGGACCAATCGGTGACCGTTCTTCTGAATCCGGACGATTCGGCTGCAATGTACCCTACCGAGATATTGAGTGGGTTATCGTTTGTCTGTACCCCGTGCAGGGCGGTGTGAAGGACCATCTGGTGCGTTCCCGGCGAAGCCGGGACGACGAACGTCTCTCTAGAAGTACCAGTATACGTCCCCCAATTGTGCTGTCCGCTCCCTGCGTGGTTGTTTGTTGACCTCTCTTCTATGTAGAATGTGCTGGGCCCGTAGGACAGAGGGTCGTCCTCGAAATACCCATGAGGTTTCTCGGACAGCCACAGGACGTCTATGTCCGTGTATGGATTGTCATCCCAGTCAACATCCAGAACTATGGCGCCGTCCTCGTCCAGTTCCTCGGGCCACTCAACGGTCAGGAACCTCCAGTCGCCGCTCTCTGGCCTCCAGGACCAGCGCATAGCCCCGCTGATCCAAGACTCGGTGTAGAGAGTCTGATTCGAGACGTTTCCATCTAGTGGTTTTGGCAGAAGAGCGAAGGGCCCCTCCCAAGGCACGTTTGTAACTACTGGAAGGGTCCAGCTCCTTGTGGAGTTGGTGTCTGAGCCAATATGCGATTCGATCCTTATCCCGTGCTGATGGAGTCCCGGAGAAGCATCCTGAGGGACTGAGACTGTTACTTCTACTTCGGAGTATGAGTTAGAAGCCAATTGTACGTTTTCAGGAGCTGAAATCCATTCGTCATCGGTAATCCCGAACGAGGTCCAATCCACCTCAATACGCACATTTTCCATGCCCGAGGGGGATCCTTCGTACCTCCAGACCCCTAAGAATAGTCCGTCCCTATCATCCTCGAATGGCAAGCCGACCCTAATCTCGGCCTGTGGCCCATGAGACCACCAATAGGTAACTTCCTCAAACTCGGCGGACTCGTTCCATTCACCCTCATCTACCATTCCATCGTAGTCAGTATCGTTGTGGTATTCGCCGTCTCCGTCCAAATCTGTCCACCTGAACAGCTCAAGGTAGACCCTCTCCATGGATGATCGGTCTAGGTCGTGGTCGAACGCCTCGTACTGGATTGTGGCCCTTGCCCTAAATTGCACCGTATCTGGATGTAGCTGGAATGCAGGATCGCTTTGGATGTGGATTGGAATAAGTAGGTCGGGCCGGTCACCTTGGTGGCCGTCCCAAGTGTCGTTATCCCCCCCACTGCTTCCGTTTCCTGTGCTGTTCCACACCAATACGGTGTGTTCGAGGGGTTGGAATTGTACAGGGGTCAGATTAAGGTTCACTTGTGATTCACCTAGATTGCTGAATTCTACGTCGAAGGTCTGTTGCTGGCCCGGTTGGATAGAGTTCAGATTGGCATCCCTATGCTCTCCATGGAACCATCCAGTGTTCCACTGAGCTGGAGATGCAGACCAAGTTCCGTTCATCCCCTCGAGTGTCCTGACCGCTCTTGAGGCATTCATCCAGCCCGCTCCTTGAACGAATGGCTCGTACCCCCGGTCATCGGCAGTTGATAAGACAAAATCTCGGAGCTCTTGGGATTTCGGTGGGCGGCCTAGGTTCTCCCACCAAGCCTCCTCCACCAGCGCCAGAAGTCCCGCTACAACAGGCGTTGCTAGACTGGTCCCCCCCCACGTTGACCATGCGTCATTAGCGTTTTCGTAGTGATTGAGAGGCATGTCTCCCGTCGCAGACCAGCCCACTGATACAATGTCGGGATCCATCCTGCCCACGACGTTTGGCCCTCTATTGGACCATGGTGCACTCTGGCCCCATGAGTCGGATGTTCTGCTGCTGAATGCCCCCACCGAGAAAACGCCATGGGCAGCCCCCGGGACCTTTGTAGTTCCGAATCCGTGACCGCCGTTTCCTATGGCGACTGCATACGAGGTGTTGGAGTTGTACACCCTAGTGAGCCAGTCCAGGTACAATGAGTATCCGTCCGCACCGGAGTCGTCCACCGAGGAATATCCAAACGAAAAAGATCCGATGTGCGGTTGATCGGGGGTTGTGGGGTCTCCGTCGTATCCCTCAGCTATGAACCGCCAGGCATCCAATGAGTGGCCTCCTGAGTAATGGTTTCCGATGGATGTGATCGTGGCGTTTGGGGCCATCCCCAGTACCCTGCCTTCGTCGACTACTCCCTGAGCTGAGATTGCGCTGGCGCATAGGGTCCCATGACTTCCCGATTCCAGCATGAATAGAGTCAGATTTCCCGGTCCCGAAACCCTGTCAGAGTAGCCGTGCCTGGCAGAGTATGTGGAACCATATGGTACTCCGTTGACCCCGTCTGAGACCCAGTAAACTAGTCCGGCGGAGATGTCCCAGAGGCCGTCTCCGTCTGTGTCCCTTCCAGATGTCTCCTCGCCGGGCCTCATGGGCGTCTCATTACCGAACCACCCATCCCTGTCAATATCTGGCCAAACTGTCTCGTAGCGCCCAGGTACGATGTCGTCGACGACGAGTATGGGCACATCTCCACCTACCTTGTCACGAAGCCTCCAATCTGGGTGCTCCCCTAGATGATATGCTCCTGAAAGGGACGCATTCACCCCGGTGATGTTGAGTCCCGAATCGTCTAACATGCCGTCGCTGTCGTTATCGAAGTCCACGAGAGAGGTGTCGGCGTACCAGGAGTTGGACTCTGGGTAGGCCAAACCGTCAACCACCCATGTGTACATGCTGTTGTGGTCGAACATCAGTGGCCATCCGGAGTATGAAGAGTTAGCGTAACCTACCCTAGCTTGCGTTCCATTGAGATCGGGATGGCCGAAGTCCACCCCAGTGTCCGCTACCGCGACTATCAGCCCTTCACCAGAGTATCCCATTTCCCAGGCGTCATTGGCCCCGTGGATCTCTCCTGTTCTGACTGTATTCGGAGATGGCTCTGTCGGGACTATGCCATATGGCTCGGGTGTCCTTTCGGCATCTATAAGGGCGATTATACCAGTTACGTCTTCC
>Ga0310344_10001714_pt1 | contig 16644 bp, 18 predicted proteins | sample HC15DNA20200_MG_FD_203801 | JGI IMG/M metagenome (GOLD analysis project Ga0310344, IMG submission 203801) | Marine microbial communities from station ALOHA, North Pacific Subtropical Gyre - HC15-DNA-20-200_MG | ecosystem: Environmental > Aquatic > Marine > Oceanic | place: Pacific Ocean: North... | reverse complement strand
TTCTGTAGGCGGATTTGCCTATTATCAATAACGGTAATAACTTTGTCTCCGGTGAAAATTAATTTATCAGCGTCATGTTCATCTATTTCATCCAAAGTAGTTTCATACAATGTTTGTTTATTATCCTGTATGGAATAGATCTTATAATTAAATGGGTCATCAATAATTCCTAGTTTCCATGCAGCATAAGGAATATCTTTTGCAATATATGTTGCAACACCATTACTTCTAACTAGTACTTTGTCATCCTCATTTGGACTAGAAATTATCCAACAACCTTCATTTTTTCCTGTCTTTTCCAGTCTAACTAAATCCTGAGATTTTAATTTTGAAAAAATCTTTTCCCACATCTTTGAATGAATAATTTGTGATTCGAAATTCAGACAGTCATAAGTAACTCCTAAACTCCATACTGTCCTTAATTGAGCATGTAAAACCTTTCTCGTTATTTCTTGTGCGAATTTCGATACTTCACTATTTACATCTTCAATTGATTTTAGAATCTCATGTCGTTTTGATTCTAAATCTTTATCGTCATTATATTTTTGAGTAGTACCAACATACACAGTATCACCACAATAATGATCAAATTTCACATTATTTGGTGGATGTTGAGAAAACCCACAGTGTTTAAACCCAATAATTAGGTCAGCAACCTGAAGACCAGAATCATCTATATAATTTAGGACTTTCACGTCATAGTTTACTTTTTTAAGAATTCTTGAGATAATATCGCCAATTACAATATTTCTGACATGACCAATGTGTATTGCTTTGTTTGGATTAACTGATGTATGTTCAACAATTATTTTATTGGAATTTCCTATATTAATATCTGCATAAGTGGGTTTGATGGATTCTAACAAAACAAATTTGTTAAAACGTGTATAATCTATTTCAAAATTAATATGGCCAGCTGGATGTGCTATAACCTGTTTAATTTCGTCACTGATTTTTTCTGAGCAAAACGAAACAATTTCTTTGGATATATCTTGAGGGGATTTATGTAACTCCTTGGATAAAAGGAATGCAACATTACATGTAATATCGCCAAAACCAGGTTTTGATGGCTCAACTGTAAAATTCACATTATCTAAGTCATTCTCAGAAAGGTAGTTTTGGATTATTTGCCTTATACCTTCTAAAATTTCTAAAAAAGCCATTTACACATTAATTTCAGATTTGATCATATCTAAGCCTTCTAGGACTCCTTCTCCTGACTTTTTTGTTGTAACAATTCTAGCTATTTTTTTTAAATCGTCTATTGAATTTTCTACTGCAATACTATTCTTGACTACCTTAAACATAGGAACATCAGTTTCACTATCACCAATTGCGACAGTGTCTTCTAAATCAATATTTAGTGTCTCAAGAGCATTCAATAATCCAGCCCCCTTATCTACTCCCTTAGTGTTTACATGGTAAGCATAGCCACTATCAAACAAATTCACATTGAATCCTTCTTCATCTAGTAATTTTTGCGCTCTTGGGATGTCAAATGTACGCTCCAAGACAACCTCAGTCATTCTAGGAAATACCACTTTTTCTTTGATTTCTTCGTTGAAATGGTTCTTGATAAAATCGTATGCACGAAGACAATCACCCTTGTTTCCAATCATTTTATGGTGCATTGTGTCACCTGAAGTTATACAACCTCCATTTTCACCAACCGCTAAATGCGTCAAACCACCATAAATGGATAATAACCATGCTTCAACAGACGAACGGCCTGTCACTATTACAACATGATGGCCTGCATCTTTAATTGAACGCAATTTTGCTAAAGCTGCAAGATGAATAGATCCCCATCCATTGAGTGTAATCGTCCCATCAATATCAACAGCTAAAACCTTTTTTTTCAATATTTGTACATCTAAATTGCCAATAATAACTGAAACGAATTATGTTGAAAGTAACCTTTCTAACAAGGGAATTTATCAAAAAAATAAGGTAGAAAAAATGGGAATTCCAGAAAAAATCAAAGCCATCCAAGATGAAATGGCTAGAACACAAATTAACAAAGCCACTGAACATCATCTTGGATTACTAAAAGCCAAAATTGCTAAATTAAAAAAAGAACAAGAAACAGATCAGATAAAAAAAAGTTCTAAAAAATCTGATGGTTTTGATGTAAAAAGAACAGGAGATGCAACGGTGGTTTTTATTGGATTACCGAGTGTTGGAAAATCAACATTATTGAATAAACTCACAGATTCCAAATCCGCCGTGGGTGCTTTTCAATTTACCACATTAACTGTTGTACCAGGAGTTCTAGAACATAGAGGTGCAAAAATTCAGATGTTAGATTTACCAGGAATTATCAAGGGTGCTTCAACTGGAAAAGGATTAGGAAGAAGAATTTTATCAGTTGCTAGAAGTGCAGACATAGTACTTTTAGTATTAGATGTTTTTCAGCCTTATCATGAAAATGTGTTAATAAAAGAATTAGGAAATATAGGAATCAGATTAAATCAGACCCCACCCAACATAGTTATTGAAAAATCAACTACTGGTGGTATTGCAGTAGCACAGCAAGTAAAATTAAAGAAGATATCCGAAAAATTACTAAAAGAGATTTTAAATGTTTATGGCTATACCAGTGCTAGAGTTGTAATTCGTGAGGATATTGATTCAGAACAACTAATAGATTTTGTTACAGGTAACAAAACATATGCAAAAGCAATAACAATACTAAATAAAATTGATTTAGTAGATGAAAAGTTTCTAAAAAAAGCAAGAAAGAAGATAAAATCTGATGTAATTACTGTCTCAGCAGATTCAGACATTAACATTGACAAATTAAGAGATAGAATTTACGATGAACTGCAATTTATTAGAATCTATATGCGCCCTAAAGGCGGTGAAACTGATTTTAAAGAGCCATTAATTATACGAAAAAATAGTTCTGTACTTGATGTTTGTAATAAATTACATAGAAAGATGAAGAAAGACTTTAGATTTGGATTAGTATGGGGAAAGAGTGTAAAGTTTGGTGGTCAACGCGTGGGACTTTCTCATATACTTCAAGATGAAGATGTTCTGACCATAATTAAAAGAAAATGATTCTACAAAAAAAATTCTATGAGCGCGAGACAGTATTAGTAGCTAAACAATTACTCGGTAAAACACTTACAAAAAAAATTCATGGCATAGAGTTAACTGGTATAATTACTGAAACTGAAGCATATAGAGGAAAAGATGATCCTGCCAGTCATGCAGCAGTGAAAAAAACTAATCGAAATCAAGTAATGTTTGGTCAAGTTGGTATGTCATATGTTTATTTTACTTATGGAATGTACTTTATGCTGAATGTTGTAGCAAAAAGTAAAAAACAAAATGCAGGTGCAGTTCTGATTCGTGGAATACATCCACAAAATGGAATAAAAATAATGAAAAAAAATAGGGGTGTTAAAAACATGAAAGATATTTCAAATGGACCAGGAAAATTAACAATTGCTATGGGAATAACTATGAAGCAACATAACAAGGATTTAACAAAAAAATCTGAATTATTCATAAGTGATGGAATAAAACCAAAAAAAATTTATCAGAAATCACGAATTGGCATTTCTAAAGGTGTGGAAAAACAGTGGAATTTTAGTATGAACGTAAAAGATCATTTTTGATTATCATCATCTAATGTCCATGGCATAAATCTTCCAAGTATCTTTGACCAATCCAAGCGAAGTAATAATATGACTACAAGAGTCATAGAAACACCAAAAATTATGATTCCTATCAAAATAGGCCAAGGGTTTTCAAGATCATCTGCTGAAGTAATTCCAAAACTAGCAAAAATAGGATCTACTATGGAATCACTAAGATAATGAGAGGATAATACAAGAATGTAGCATAAAAGAAGTTTTCCTAAAAGTGTTGAGATAAAGAATCTACGTGGATTATATTTTGCAAGACCTAATGGGACATAAACTAAATCATCAGGTATTGGGGTTGCTGCAGCAACAAATGCTGCGGCTGCACCATATTTTTTAACTAGTCTTTGGAAAGGTAACATCCTTGTCTTTGTTTTTTCAGAAATTATTCTTCTTCCACCATAACTAGCATAGAAAATAATTTGTTTGGCAAGTGTGGCAGTTACTGCAGCTAATATTGCTAAAATATGAATGTCGAATTGATCACCTACTGACATAGTAACTAGAAGAATAAACGAAGGAATTGGAACAAATGGAATTAATGAACCCAAAAAACTAACCAAAGCTAAACCGAGATAGCCAACTTCAGGTGAAAAAAATGGAAAGAAATCCCAAATATCCAATGGTTATCAAGTTTTTTTTTCAGTATTAAAAGATACTATCACTAAAATATTGCAAAAAGTAATAATAAATAATTTGACAGAAAATGAAAATCGTGAGATTTGTGATCTAATTTCAAAAATCAGCCCATACATTAGATTTGTTGGTGTAATCAGTAAGACCGGTGAATTACTCTCACATTTTAGGAGGGAGAACATAACACCACTTTTAGATCAAAAAAGAACACGTTACCAATTTGCACAAATTGCTATCAAAACTGAACTAGAAGAGCAATTTGATGATCAGTTAGGTGATACAGAGTTTGTATGGGAAGAAAGAACCAAAATACAAACAATAGCATTTGCAATTTCATCAAAGCGAATTTGGATTACAATTGAGAAAAATGTTATTCGATCTGAAATGCTTAGAATAATTGATTCTTGTCTACCAATTGTAAAGCGCTATTCATAGAGCCAGCAAAGGACATAGCCACTCTTTGTATTAATCTTAGGTGGATCTTTTTTGCATTTATCCATAGCCTCAGGACAACGGTTGTAAAACATGCATCCCTCATCTGGATTTATCAAATTAGGTGGAATGCCAGGAATATATTTTGATTTTGTATCTCGTGATAAACTAGGTATTGATTCAATCAAGCCTTTTGTATAGGGATGTTTTGGCTCAAGAAAAATTTCAGACGAGTCACCAAACTCAACCATTCGTCCTCCATACATTATTCCAATTTTTTCGGCAACTTCAGATAAAACAGCCAAGTCATGAGAAATTATCATAAATGATTGCCCATCTTTTTTTAATTTTTTGAAGAGATTAACAATTTGTGCTTGAATTAATACATCTAGTGCAGTTGTTGGTTCATCGGCAATTACAAATTTGGGTTTTAAAATTAGAGCCATTGCAATAACCACACGTTGTTTCATTCCCCCGCTCAATTCATGTGGAAATTTCTTTAAAATAGATTCATTTAGATTGACTGATGCTAATGATTCTAAGATAATTTTTTCTGAATCATCTTCAAAATCATGTTGTTTTAATACTTCATTAAATTGCTCTTTAATTGAAAAAACAGGATCAAGTGAATTCATAGCACCTTGAAAAACCATCGATATCTCCTTCCAACGAATATTTTTATCAAAATCAGAATTTGGAATTTCAAGTAAAGATTCTCCATTAAAATTAATTTGTCCTGAATAAATTTTTCCATTTGTGATCATTCGGATTATGGATAAGCCAAGTGTGCTTTTTCCACATGCACTTTCACCAGCAATTCCAATTGATTCACCCTTGTCAATTGCAAAGTTTACATCCTCTATCGCATGTACCAAACCTTTAGAAGTATTATAACGCGTAGTGAGATTTTTAACTGAAATAAAACCCATAATGCCATTTAGTATAGGTTAGATTAAGTTTTTACTTGTGTGTATTTTCAACATTACATGGATATTTCAAGAACACACCTTATTGAGGAGTTAAATTCATCCATGGAAGGGCAAGATGTGTTATTTGGAGGGTGGGTAGTAGACCTTCGAAAACTTGGTAAGATGGCATTTTTGACGATTAGAGATGTCACGGGAATGTGTCAGGTAATTGTCAAAGGCGATTCCATGAGTTTGCTTGAGGGATTAAACAGACAAAGTGTTGTAAGAATAAAAGGTAAAGTACAAGCAAGTAAAGCAAAAGATTTTGAATTTGAGATTGCAGCAATAGAACTTCAAATACTTGCAAAAGCAGAATATCCACTTCCTATAGATCCTATTGGAAGATTAGAGAGTGACATAGACAATAGATTAAATTCAAGAGCTCTTGATATGAGAAATCAAAAAACAGCTTCAATCTTTAAACTAAGAAGTCATGTTTTGGCATCAATTCGGGAGACATTAGTTAAAAAAAAATTCATTGAGATAACCACACCAAAAATTATTGGCAGTGCAAGTGAAGGTGGTGCAGATTTATTTAGTCTAGATTATTTTGGGAAAAAAGCATACTTAGCTCAGAGCCCACAATTATACAAAGAACAAATGACAATAGGGTTAGAAAGAGTGTTTGAAATATCATCATTTTATAGAGCTGAGAAATCACATACAGGGAGACATCTAAGTGAGTTTACAAGTGTAGACATTGAAGCTGCAATGATGGATTATACAGACGTCATGGATGTATTAGAATCAATTATCATTGATGTGTTTAAAAATACATATGCAAATTGTAAAACAGAACAAAAAGAAATTGGACATGAGATTAAAGTTCCCGATTCTCCATTTGAAAGAATAACATACACACAAGCATTAGACGAATTAAGCAGTTTGGACATTAAATTAGAATTTGGGGAAGATTTGCAAGATGCACATCTACGAAGTTTAGGTGAGAAACACAAAGAATTTTTCTTTTTGACAGATTGGCCAATGAAACTAAAACCATTTTACATCCATGAAAGAGATGATGACCCTACACTTTCACGTTCATTTGACTTACAGTATGGATATTTAGAATTGTCTTCAGGTGGAAGAAGACTACATAATCCAGAGCAATTGAAATCTAGGTTAAAAGAACAGAATTTAGATCCTGCCAGTTTTGAAGAGCATCTTAAGACGTTTGGATGGGGAATGCCACCACATTCAGGTTGGGGTATGGGATTAGATAGACTCATGACTGTTTTAACTGGAATTGATAATGTAAGAGAAGTAACTTTGTATCCAAGAGACCCTGATAGACTCAAACCATAAAACTAATAATTTTTTTATCTAATGAAAACAATTTCTAGTATGAAACAATGTCAGTTTTGTGGATCATCTTTTGGTGAGAGAAGATGTTATTTTTGCGAAAAAACATGTTGTACATCATGTATGACTGATGATCACTCTAGATGTAAACAATGCTTCATTCAAAAAAGAAAGCTAGGAATTTCACAGATTCTTAAGAAAAATAAGATTTTACTAGGATTCATAGGATTTCTATGGTTTTATACTGTATATCCAGGTCCATTCATTCCTGGATTTGATCCAATGTTTTATTGGATATCCTTAGTTGCAGCAATTTTGATAATGATACCAATTTGCTTAATGCTATTCTTTTGGTCACTTAATCCACCCGCATCAGATATCAAAAAGACAAAAGATTAACAGGCACAGTAACTGCAAAAAAATAGATGAAAAAAACAATCATTGATGACTAGAACTATTAATGATCATAATTTATCTTGATTTCATATGAGCGTAAGTTACGAAGACCGTAGTAGAGCCGCAAAAATAGGTTGGATTGGACATGATCTAGCTTCGCTGAAAAGAAGTTATGCATCAGTAAAGGGCTGGAAGACTAGAAGAAGAAACATTTAGTTTGATTAGATTAATCTATTTGTAATTTCTTTAGTGAACTCCCTAGTTGACATATTACCACCAACGTCTTTAGTGGTAATTCCTGATTCTATTACTTGTAGTATTGTTTCTTCTAATTTTTTTGATGCAACGATTGAATTTTGATCATTGTTTTTATTGCCCAACCATTCTAGCATCATCTTAATTGATAGTATGAATGAAGTTGGGTTTGCAATGTTTGTCCCAGCTATATCGAATGCAGCTCCATGCACTGGTTCAAACAAACCAAAATTATCACCTAAATTTGCAGCAGGTGCCATTCCTAGGCCACCAACAACCTGTGATGACTCATCTGAAAGTATGTCACCAAACAAATTAGTCGTTACAATCACGTCAAATTCCTGAGGCTGTCTAATCAAATTCATAGAGCATGCATCTACATACATCTGATCAAATTCGATATTGGAGAATTCATTGGCTATAGATTCACAGCTTGCAGCAAATAAACCGTCTGTCTTTTTCATTACATTTGATTTGTGTACGCATGTAACACGTTTTTTCTGATTCCTTTGAATAGCAGTTTCAAATGCATGTCTTGCAATTCTTTTTGATGCTTTTTCACTAATTACTCTCAATGCAACTGCAGAATCATCAATTGTAAATTCTTGACCAGTATAAAGATCCTCAGTGTTTTCCCTTACAATTACTAAATCAATATCATTTCGTAAAGATGGTGTATTTGGATATGACTTAGCAGGACGAATGTTTGCATAAAGATCAAGCTTTCTCCTAAGTACTACAATTACATCTGCCGCACTTTCTCCAACTGGTGCCTTTAAACATGCATCAGATGTTTTAATTGATTGAAAAGTTTCATCAGGTAATGCTTTGGAATATTTTTTTAATGCTACATCACCAGCTTCCAAAGAAATAATCTCTGTCTTGACATCTAATTCATCATGTATGGTTTCAAGTACAGAAATAGCAGATTCTGATAACTCAGGTCCAATCCCGTCACCAGTGATTAATGATATATTATACATTTTGATCCTCCTTGATATTTTCTATCGATTAAACTTTCTTTTCTTTTAGTAGACCCTTTAACATTATTCTATTAATTCCATCAACCATTGCTTGTACGCTTGTAGTTACAATGTCTTCACCAACTGACTTAGAGGATATTATATTACCACGTGCATCCTCTACTTTTACTGTGACTTCACATAATGCATTAGCACCGCCGGATATGGAATCCAATCTGTATTCTTTTAATCTAACTTCATCAGTTATCTGTCCAGTGATTTTTTGAATTGCATTTAATGATGCATCTACAGGCCCTACACCATAATCAGTAGCGACCATCTCTTTTCCATCAATGTTTAATTTGACAAAGGCGTATGGCATTGTACCTACACCGGTAGAAACAGAAAAACCTGTTAATTGAACAATTCTCTTTAGTTTATTTTCCCCAATCACTTCATTTGCTAAAGAAAGTAACTCAACTTCAGTTACTTGCTTTCCTTGATCACCAATATTTTTAACCTTCTCAAGAATTTTTTTTGTTTGTTCTTCATCAGGTGTTATGCCATATTCTTTTAACATTGCATTCATACCGTGAATACCTGCATGTTTTCCTACTTGCAACCAACGAGTTCTGCCGACAATTTCAGGGCTTATAGGCTCATATGTTAAAGGATTGTTTAACACACCATGTGTATGAATACCTGATTCATGACCAAATGCATTTTCACCTACTATAGCCTTGTTTGGTTGAACAGTAATTCCCACTATTTTTGATACATACCTTGATGTTTCATATAGTAATTCTTTATTGATATTAGTATCCCACTTCTGCTCGAATTGTAAACTATTCAATGCCATTACAAATTCCTCTAATGATGCATTTCCTGCACGCTCACCAATACCATTAATTGTAACATGTGCACATTCTGCGCCAGCTTGTATTCCAGAAATTGCATTTGCTACAGCTAGTCCAAAATCGTTATGACAATGTACACTGATTGGTAATTTTGTTGCATCAATTGCATCTCTAGTAATTTCTGCAATATACTGTGGAGTAGAATATCCTACAGTGTCAGGAATATCAATTCTATCTGCACCAGCTTTAGCTACTTCACCAAAAACTTTTTTTAAGAATTCTCTATCCGTTCTAGTTGCATCTTCTGCAGAAAATTCAACCTGTAAACCTCTTGATTTTCCATACTCCACTGCATCAATTGCCTTTTCTAATGCTTGTTCACGTGTCATTTTTAATTTATATTCTAAATGAATGTCAGATGTTGCAATGAAAGTATGAATATAATTTAACCCACAATCTACTGCTGCATCAATATCTTTTCTGTTTGTTCTTGCTAAACCACATAATTCTGCTTGCAAATTTTCACTTGTAATCATCTTTACTGCATTACGTTCACCATCAGAAATAACAGGAAAGCCTGTTTCTATAGCATCAATTCCTAATGCATCTAGTTTTTTTGCAATATTCAATTTTTTTTCAGGAGATAGTGAAACACCTGGTGTTTGTTCTCCATCTCTTAATGTTGTATCGAATATTCTAACTTTCAATGCTTGCTCCTCTGTAATGCCGTAATTCCAGTACGTGCAATTTCTAAAATTCCAAACTTTTTTGCTAATTCCTCAAAGGCCGCAATCTGATGTGGTGTTGATGTCATTTCAACCATAATTGATTCTTTTTTAGCATCATGAATTTTTGCATCATATGCACTAGCTAACCTGTTAATTTCCATACTATCTTCTGGTTTACTCACTTTTATCTTAAACATGACTAATTCCCTATACACCGTATTGTTTTCATCTAACCTGTGAACTTCTATCGTATCAATCATCTTATCAAGTTGTTTTACTATTTGTGCAATTTGTTTTTCATCACCGATAGTTGTTATAGTCATTCTAGAAAACTTTGGATCTTGTGTTACGCCTACAGATATGCTATCTATATTAAAATTCCTAGAACGGAAAAGATGAGTAACCTTGAATAAAATTCCTGGTTTATTTTCAACTTTAATTGATAATATTGCCCACATTTTGATCACTATGAAGGTAAAATCATTTCCTTTAATGATGTTCCAGGTGCCACGAATGGTAAAACGTCTTCTTCAGGATCTATTGGAATGTCAATAACAGTTGCAACGTCACTGTTTAATCCAGATTTTATTGCTTTTTCTAATTCGTCCATTGACTGTGCACGTATTCCTTGTGCACCATAAGATTCTGCCAACTTGACATAGTCTGGGCAATTTTTCAAATCAATACCAATCATACGCTTTTCATAAAAAGTTCTTTGCCATTGTGCTACCATTCCCAAAGAGAAATTGTTGATTAAGAAAACAATAACTGGTAAACCCTCCAATACAGATGTAGCAAGTGAATGCTCTGTCATGTTAAAACTACCATCACCCGCAATGTCAACAACTGGAACATCAGGACGCGCGGTTTTTGCACCTATTGCAGCTGGAAATCCCCAACCCATTGTACCCAAACCAGTTGAACTGAAAAATGTACCTGGTTGTATAACATCATAAAATAATGATGCCCACATTTGATGTTGGCCAACTTCAGTTGTAACTATTGCCTCTTTTGGTAATACATCTCTTAATTTTCTTAAGATTTTTGCAGCACCCATTTCACCTGGATGTAATTTCAAATTTTCTCTCCAGTAATCCTTGACTTCGTTAACGTGCTTAAGCCATGGATTGTCATCAGATTTTTTTGTCGCCTTTTTGAGAAGCATTTTAACCATTATTCTTAAAGAAGCCTGAACATCACCAACTACTGCTACAGATGTAGTTTGATTTTTTCCAATTTCGGCAGGATCAACGTCCATATGAATAATCTTTAGATTTCTTTCAAATTCTTCAAATGTTCCTACTGAACGGTCTGAAAATCTTGTTCCAATAGCTAACACACAATCTGCTTCTGTCATAACCTTATTTGCTTCAGCATGTCCATGCATTCCAATAGGACCTAACGATAATGGATGGTTTTCAGGAAAGGCACCTTTACCTTTGAAAGTGGTTACGACTGGAATCATAAGCATTTCAGCAATTGATTGTAATTCAGCAAATGCTGATGAAATAATTACGCCGCCGCCTGCTAATATTATAGGTTTTTCAGATGTCAAGAGTAATTGTATTGCCTTTTCAATACTTGGTATGTCAGGATCTGTCCATGGATGATACCCAGGAATTCTAACTTCATCAGGGAATGTGAATTTACCTTCATTTTGCTGAACATCTTTTGGAATATCAAGTAAAACAGGACCAGGTCTACCTGTTTCAGCAATGTAAAAACCCTGCTTTACAATTTCTGGAATTTCTTCTGGTGTACGAGGTTGATAAGAATACTTTACTGCTGGATTTGCCATTCCTATAATGTCACTTTCTTGAAATGCATCTCTTCCAATCATTTTTACTGGAACTTGACCAGTGACTGCCACCATTGGTGCTGAATCAGCTTGTGCTGTTGCAATTCCTGTAAGTAAGTTTGTTGCGCCAGGACCAGATGTGGCAAAACAGACCCCTGGTTTCCTACTTACTCTACCGAAACCATCTGCCATATGTGCAGCATCTTGTTCATGTCTTACCAATATGTGACGAATGTTACTTTTGTATAATTCATCATACATAGGAAGATTAGCGCCACCTGGTAAGCCAAAGACTTCTTTAACACCTTCTTTTTCCAAAGCTAGCATTAATGCTCTTGCACCAATCATATTATCACTCATATTATTATTCAACTTTCAAATCACCATAATTTTAACTGTATTAAATTTCTGGCTGTAGATTACAGTACCAGGTCAACTAGCAAAAGAATACCTACAGTGCTATTTGAACTAATTTTTTGCATTAACGTTGTCTAACGGATAGATCCACTAATAAACATTCTTTTTTGAGTAGAATTGAATAAATTGTCAGATAGAGAGGAAATCATCAACACGGTTGAAAAATTTTTTGAGACTGGAAAATCAAAAAAATTGGAAACTTTGAAACAGATACAATTAGACACTTCTGATTTTTCAAGTTTTAGTGATTTATTACCATACGATTTAAAAGATTTTAAAACAACAATAGCATTGGAAGAACTAAGATTTGTTAGTATTTCAGATTATAATTATGAAATAAAAAATCCTAAAATAAGTATCTTTAATGATACTGCAATTGTGGCATTTGAATTAGTTCAAAAAGGTATGCTTGTTGATAACAAAGCATTCACAGGTGAACATATTCAAATTAATGGAAGAGGTACATTCATTCTATGGAAAAAACCTACATGGAAAATTATTCATATTCATTTATCAAAGATTTCTGAATAAACAACAAAATTATTTTTTATTTGGTTTAAATGGTTTTTTTGGGTTATTATTTTTTGGTTTAAATGGTTTTTTTGGGTTATTATTTTTTGGTTTAAATGGTTTTTTTGGGTTATTATTTTTTGGTTTAAATGGTTTTTTTGGGTTATTGTTTTTTGGTTTGTTATTTTTTGTTTCGTTACACATCTTATTGAAAAGTGTGTAAGCTTGTTCAACAGAATTATTACCATGAACTATTGAACGTACTGCTTTGATCATTGGTACTGGATTGTCAGATTGCCATATGTTTCGACCCATATCAACTCCAACAGCACCATGTTTTATTGCGTTATATGTTAATTCTAATGCATCTTTCTCAGGTAACTTCTTACCTCCTGCAATAATTATTGGAACAGGACAAGATTCTACTACTTTTTCAAAGTTTTCACAATAGTATGTTTTGACTATATGTGCACCTTGTTCAGCAGCAATTCTACATGCTAAAGACAAATATCTTGCATCTTTTCCCATGTCTTTACCAACTGCAGTTACTGCTAAAACAGGTATTCCATATTCTTCTGCTTCATTTACTAACCTGCCAAGATTAACAATTGTTTGATGTTCATATTTTGAACCTACAAAAATTGACATGGCTACTGCACTTGCATTAAGTCTTATTGCTTCTTTGATACTTGTTGTAATTTGTTCATTTGATAGATCCTCTCCAACTATACTTGAACCACCAGATACACGTAAAACAATTGGGATTTGATATGCTGCATCAACCGATGTACGCTGAACCCCACGAGTCAGCATTAAGGAATCACAGTATCTCATGATTGGTCTAATTGTTTTTTCTGGATTTTCAAGTTTTTCTGTTGGTCCAAGAAAATATCCATGATCGACTGCTAACATCAAAGCACGATTATCAATTGGATTAATTATTTTGGAAATTCTATTTTTTAAGCCCCAATCCATTTTTTCTCTGTTAAACATGAAAAAAAATCCCTTCTTAAGCCTTATGAATCTTGAATAATAATTTTCATTGCATTGTAACCAGTTTTTGCATGCTCAAATGCTTTCTGTGAATCTTCCAATGAATACTTATGAGTTATTAGGGATTTCACATCTATTTTTCCAGATGAAATTAATTCTAATGCAGTCTTGGTATCTTTGTCTGATGCGGCATATGTAGTAGTAATTGTAATTTCTTTAGAATATACAATACTCATGTCAATATCAATGGATGCACCTTTGTTTGGTACACCAAACATAACAATTGTACCACCTTTTCTAACTAGTTTTATTGCATCACGAAGTGCTTCCAAACTACCAGTTGCAACAATTACAATATCTACACCACTAGTATCAGTAGATTTGATAATTTTTTCTGATAACGATGTATCATCAGAGCGAATTGTTTCAAAACCTAATTTTTTGGCAAAATCTAATCTAAAATTATTTAGATCCAAGCAAAATATTTTAGAAAAATATGCTGATTTAGCAAGTAGCGCATGCATTATGCCCGTAGAACCAACACCTAAAATTGCTGCAGTGTCATTTTTTTGATAAGTAAATTTTGTCCATGCTCTGACACAGCATGCTAATGGTTCTATTAATGCAGCCTCTTCAAATGACATGCTGTCAGGAATTTTTAATACACCACCATGCTTGACATTCCACTCTGGTACAACATATTCATCTGCTAGACCACATGGATTAAGATTAGATTGATAATATTTTGGACACATAGTTTCATTTCCATGACTACATTCATGACAAGTTTCAGAATAACATGGAACATGATGATGGGTAAATACTCTATCACCAATTTTGAAATCGTTAACTGAATTTCCAATTTTTAGAATAACTCCTGCAGGTTCGTGACCTAATTTCATAGATGGTTGGCCATATTTTCCAAATACCTTTTCTACATCTGAGCCACAAATTCCACATGCTGCCATTTTAACTAGAATATCATTTGAACCAAGTTCTGGATTTTCAATGTCTTCGATTTTAATAGTTGAATTATCGTTTACTATAACTGCTTTCATAAATTTTTCACATCGAATAACTATATGAGAGTTATACACCAAGTATTTTTTTGAGCATTACTCTATAATCAACATCAGATTTTTCACTTCCTGATGCTGGTAAAGCAAATATCAATGGTGTAGATTTTTGTGCTCGGAGAGTAGTTAATTGATCATTGATAGGTTCAGAAAGATCATCGCTTAATAAAACCAATCCAGCCTCAGGATCTTTATAAATTTCTTTGATTTCCTCTAATGCATTTTCAGGCGAATCTACAATTTTTCCCTGTACTCCTGCTAACTGAAAACTTGTAACAAAAACTCTACTGCCAACTGTAATTACTTTCATACTAGATTTTTCAATTATGGCAATTTAACCGTTTCAAAAAATTCAAAAGTTTGGACACTTTTAAAATAACATGGCACCCCCAAAAGAAATTGAGTCAATTGAATGGGATGATGAACGGAAAATGTGGAAGACAGAAATAATCCAAGTTGATGAATATCATGGATTTACAGAGTGCAGATACTGCCACAGACCAATTTCACATAATATTAAAACAAATGGTCAATTTAAGGTGGTTTATGTAAAATGTGCATGCAGTCGAACCCAATGACACATTTATTTAGATAATATTGATCAGCGAATTGAGTACAGATGATAAGAATTGGTGGAATCCTAGCAGTAGTAATAATTATTACAAGTATAGGAATTGCATTCTACTTTTACTCACAAGAAACATACAGAGAAGTTGTAGTTTCAGATCTTGGTGAAGCTACAATGGTTGGTGATGTAAAATTTGACGTTCAGTATGTTGCAAATTATGAGATTCTTGAAAAAACAAAAGAATTCACAGAGTTTGAACGAACTCAAATTGAACAGGGTTTAACAGAAGGAACAAGTGAGACTCCTGAAGGAATATATTTCCAAATTCAAATTACTGCCGAAAATAAAGGTAATGAAACAACTACGCTAACAGGTGGTCAATTCCATTTGTATGATGATAAAAATACACGGTATGGTGCAGTGTTTGTTGGCTATGGAGAAGATGAATTGTCTGTAGTTGAGTTAAAACCAAACAACGCAGTAACAGTTACAACACAATTTGATATTCCTTATGAGGAAGAAATGAAATACCAAGTTGGAATTGTTCCTAATCGATTTGGACTGCAAGAAACACAAGAAATAGCATTTATTTGCATAAAGAATTGTGAGTAAAAAAAAATGGTTTATCTTACTTTACAATTATTATTCCGGTCATCCATGGATGTACCATACAAAAGTAATCATAACTTCCAGCACTTGATAATGTTGTGTCATAACTAGAACCAGGCATCACTAGACTGCTATCCCAAACTCCATCAGGTCCATCAGATGGACTTCCACTAGTAGATGTATGTGGCGCAGTATCACTATTCACAAAAGATACAGTTCCACCAACTGCTATTGTTGCTTCATTTGGAATAAAGCAATTTGGTTCACAACCAGGTGTGGATGAACCAGTGGCGTTTTCAATTGAAACTGACATTGGTAATGCTGCTGCTTTTTCAGCTGCTGCTTTTTCAGCTGCTGCTTTTTCAGCTGCCATCATTGCTGCATGTTCAGCTTCTTTTTCAGCTGCCATCATTGCTGCATGTTCAGCTTCTTTTTCAGCTGCCATCATTGCTGCATGTTCAGCTTCTTTTTCAGCTGCCATCAT
>Ga0310344_10001713_pt1 | contig 16645 bp, 14 predicted proteins | sample HC15DNA20200_MG_FD_203801 | JGI IMG/M metagenome (GOLD analysis project Ga0310344, IMG submission 203801) | Marine microbial communities from station ALOHA, North Pacific Subtropical Gyre - HC15-DNA-20-200_MG | ecosystem: Environmental > Aquatic > Marine > Oceanic | place: Pacific Ocean: North... | reverse complement strand
AAATATAATCATAAAAATTATCAATAAAATATAAGGTGTAAAAGTAAAACCTAATAAACCAAAAATAATTATCTTTATACCATGTTGCAATGACATATACGCACCATGTGTAGCAACAGTTATTCTTCTTTCATTTGTTATACCCTTTATATAAGGTCCTAATAAAGCACCAGTTCCCCCAACAAACATAGTAGTAAAAGAAGTGATAATACCTACTAAAAAAGAAATTTTCGAAGATTTTTTACTAATTTTACTTAATCCTGATCCCCATAATGAATAGAGTATAAAAATACCTATAATTCCCTGCAATAAATATCCGGGAATATTAAATGCTATTTGACCTCCAACAGATAACCCAATTAAATTCCCTAAAAAAAATGGTATCATTCCATTAAATTGAATATGGCGCCACATAATTAATGCTCTAAAAAAATTAGAATTTAATTGTATAACTGCATGGATTGGAATAACTGCTATAGGATTTAATAAATTGACAAGAACAGCAATTAACATAGAACCACCTCCTAGACCAAATGAAGCAGAAACAGCTGATGTAAATAAACTTACTATACAAAGTATAAAAAATGTAATAATTGAAATATCAGGAGTATTGGATATTATTTCAAAAATAAACGACATAAAAAGTCTTAATAAAATTTAATTACTAAAATAATTGATTTAATATCTTATGTACAAACCTAGCATTAATATGTGCGTATAATTTGGAGTTGGTTTGGGATTACCTGAAATTTCTACCTCTATCTCTTGATCCTCCATAACCTCCTCTATCTCTACCACTAGATCCTCCCCTAGAGTTATCTCTACCTCTGGATCCTCCTCCATAACCTCCTCTATCTCTACCACCAGATCCTCCATAACCTCCTCTATCTCTACCACCAGATCCTCCTCTGTAATTATCTCTTGATCCTCCAAAATCTCCTCCTCTATCTCTACCACCAGATCCTCCTCTATAATTATCTCTTGATCCTCCAAAATCTCCTCCTCTATCTCTACCACCAGATCCTCCTCTGTAATTGTCTCTTGAACCTCCGTAACCACCTCTACCTCCAGAACCTCCTCCTCTGTAATTATCCCTTGAACCTCTATTGAAACTTCTTTTTCTAGCAGTATCTCTTCTTTCTTTGACTGTTTCAAAATCTTCATCAAATGCAACCGCCCTATGGGACAAATCTATTCTTCCTTGATCATCTATATTTAATATCATCACTTCCAAAGGATCACCAACAGTAATTATTGATTCAAGATTTTCTATTCTTGCAGTAGAAAATTCACTAATATGACATAAGCCATCTTTTCCTTCTGAAATTTCTACAAAAGCTCCATAACTCATAATTCGAGAAACTTTACCTGTACACTTAACACCTATTTTTATTTCTTCTTTTTTTAACAAATCTAAACACCGTTACTAAATTTTATCTTCATAAAATTATTTATTATTTTTTAAACCTCTTCAATGATATACCTGAAAGCAGTGAATTATTATCCCCATCTAAAATATTCATCATCATTTCAGAGATTATTTTTGATCGCATTATCCCAGAACCACCTCCACTTCCCGCAATAAATACTTTTTTTTCACGATCCAAAGAATCTACTATAGGCATATCATCAAATGTAACAGGACGAAAACATACAGTCTGTTTTTTTATTATCGCAGTACTCATATCTGGCATCATTTTTATTGCCTCATTTAATAAAGATTTTTTTGCTTTATCTGTTGGATTTCTATCAAAACCACAATTTTCAGTAGTAGCGGCTATCCATATATCACCATCTTTTTTTTGTATTAAGGAACAATTACCAATTAAATGTTCAGAAAAAGGATCAGAAGAGGGTAAGGTAGTGCGAAGAATTTCACCTTTTTGAGGAAAGATCGGAACTTTATATCCCATAGTGTTACAATATTCTCCAATCCATGGACCTAGAGATATAATTAAATTTTCTGAAAAAAATTCTCCTGATTCTGCATAAGTAATAATCTCTTTAGATTTTATTTCAGACTTAATAATATTTCCTTCAATGAAATTGACTCCAATTTTTTTAGCATACAAGTAAAGAGCTTTATGATAACTATAAGAATCAATAAAAAAAGGACCTTCTAATAACATAGCTCCATGTGGACCTATATTGTATCTTGAATAATAATTATTATGGGAACCTTGAAATATTATTTCATTTTTAAAACCTTGCTTTAACCATTCTGTAGAATTTTTTTCTGCAACCTTTAAATCTTCCTCTGAATTTAAAAATTGCAAAGTTGGCCGATCATCATATTGCAAATCTAATTTTGTAATATCTTGAAGTTCTGGAATAAATTTCAGCATAGAATTATAAGATTCTTTAGCTAATAAATCTTGTTCCAAGGAAGTATTATTAGAAATGATTTTTTTGCCATAACCAATTGAATTATTATTCTTAGGATCTTTTGCTTTAGGAGCATATGTGCTTCTAATTAGTGGATCTATCCTTCCTAATGCCCAAATAGATGCTTCTTTCCCAGGTATATCTCTATCTAAAACACATACAGAATAACCTCTTTTTACCGCTTCAATAGAAATAGATAGACCAAAAACACCCGCCCCTAAAATATTTATATCTGAATTATTGATTTTCATACTACTTAGATATCTTAAAGATAATCCATAACTTACAATTAAGCGTTATGAAAAAGATAAAATTTATGGACACTTCATTCCGTGATGGTTTTCAATCTTGTTATGGAGCAAGAGTAAAAACTGAAGATTTCCTACCTATATTAGAAACAGCCGTTGAAGCTGGAAATGATAATTTTGAAATAGGAGGTGGAGCAAGATTTCAGAGTTTATATTTTTACTGTCAAGAAGACGCTTTTGAAATGATGGATCAATGTAGAAACATTGTAGGAAAAAATATAAATCTTCAAACATTAGCCCGAGGAGTAAATGTAGTAGGATTAGAATCTCAATCCAGGGATATAATCGATCTTCATGCAAAATTATTTAAAAAGCATGGAGTAACCACTATAAGAAATTTTGACGCTTTGATGGATATTAGGAATTTATCATATTCTGGCGAATGTATTACAAATGCAGGATTAAAACATCAGATTACCATCGCATTGATGGGATTACCTCCAAGCTTAAATGAAAAATATTATCATTCAGCTGATTACTATACAGATAAAATTAAGGAAATATTAAATGCAAATATACCTTTTGACAGTATAGCTTTCAAAGATGCTTCAGGCACCACTCCACCTTCGATAGTTTACGATTCAATTAAAAAAACTAGGGAATTGTTGCCTAAAGATACAATGATACAATTTCATACCCATGACACTGCAGGAATGGGAGTAGCATGCAACTTAGCTGCAATTGAGGCAGGTGCCGATATGATTGATCTGGCAATGGCACCAGTAAGTGGTGGAACGTCACAAGTGGATATATTAACTATGTGGCAAAGATTACGGGGCACTAAATATACTTTGGATATTGACGAGGAAAAAATATTGGAAGTTGAAAAGTTATTCATAGATAAAATGGAAAAATATTATTTACCTCCTGAAGCAAATACAGTAAATCCAATAATTCCTTTTTCTCCAATGCCAGGAGGAGCACTAACAGCTAACACACAAATGATGAGAGATAACAATTCACTTAAATTATTTGGTAAAGTTATTGAAAATATGAGAGATGTAGTCGCAAAAGGTGGATATGGAACATCAGTTACCCCAGTTTCACAATTTTATTTTCAGCAAGCATTTACAAATACAATAGAAGAAAAATGGTCAAAAATATCGGAGAATTATGGAAAAATGATTCTTGGATATTTTGGAAAAACCCCAACGAATCCTGATCCCAAAATAGTTCAAATAGCATCAGAACAGTTGAAACTTAATCCCACTAAAGAAGATATTCATGATCTTAATGATGACAATCCTAAAATTGGAATAAATTATCATAAAAAATTACTCAAAGAAAAAAATATAGAAATTACAGATGAAAATATATTTATTTCGGCAACTTGTGGGTCTAAAGGTATAGCTTTTCTTGAAGGTAAAGGTGAAATGGGAATAAGATATTCAAAGGATGTGAAAGATAAATCAGAATCGCCTGATTATCATGTAAGAGTTGAAGGTAAAGAATACGGTATAACCGTCCATAGTAATAATAACTGATTAGAAAATCTGAGAAAATAGTTGCGAGGCACTTCTTATGAAAACGGTTTGAAGTGTCTCACAAATATTTCTCACAGATTTATCTTGCATACCAATCATCACCATAAATTTTATTCAAAGAAACAGATGGATCAGAAAAATTATTATCTAAATTTACCATATAAGGTTGAATTACACTTTCCTCTATATCAGAAACCTCAGCGCTAACACTAGAAAACCCAAATAAAGAAAATGCAGATAAAGAAAAAGCTAGAATAAATAATATTTTTGTCATAATGAACTCCTTTTATTTTTACTTCTAGATAAATATTATAGATAATATTATGTGGTGTAAATACTTCTATTTATATGAATTGTAGGATATATATAACAATTATTTGATTTTGTTTTCAAATACCCTAAAGTAGGATTCAAAAAATATTTCTTTGTTAACTGTTGTGGCTATACTATGGGGACCGTTATTATTTTCTGTTAAACCGGTTATACCGTCTAATCTATCCATTGAACGCTTTATAGAAACTAATCCATTTGAATAAGTACATACATTATCCTCAAATATGGTCAATGCAGCCAAAGGATCATGAAAGAATATCTTTTCTCGTTCACTAAACCAAATATCAGACATATCAATTATTGGCTTCAATAAATCATGACTAAATCGTTTACTTACTTCCTCTGGATTCATATCTAATTTTAATGTGACATCAAGTCCAATAGATGTGTGTGATGAGACTGATGTACCGTAAATTATTTGTGCTGCCTTCGGATCACAATATACATTCCACTCAGCTATAGGTGCATCTTCCACAGAAAAAAAACTACCCGCCATTAATCTTAACGATTTAAGTAATGGAGGTATATCTGGATATTTTAAAAAAAGAGATGCAATATTAGTCATTGGCCCCACAGCTAATAAAACTATTTGGTGCGGATATTTCCGTACTATTTCAGCAATAAATTCAACAGGATTTTTTTTACTAAACTTAGACTCGTGTTCCCATTTAGATAAAACTAAGGAATGAGGTACTTTAGGTTGACGAGAAGATCCATCAAGTCTATTTTCTTGACCTGCAATAATTGGAACTTTTTGTTTGGCTATTTTACAAAAAATACTTGCCAACTTAGCCCTTTTGATAGTATCACCAGAAACAGTAGTAATTCCTAATAAATCACATTCTTCCTGGGCCAATAAATATGCCAATGCAATTGCATCATCAATATCTGAGCCTATATCAGTATCAAAAATAACCTTAGTTTTTTCTTGATTATTGATACTCACAAATAATATCTATCTATGAATCACGACCATTTTCAATTCAGTCATTTCTTCAATAGCATATTTGGGTCCCTCTTTACCCATACCACTATCTTTAAGTCCACCATACGGCATGAAATCTGCTCTAAATTGTGTTCCAAAGTTAATGTTTAAGTTACCAGAATGAACTTCCAATGCAAATCTTAATGCATTATCTAGATTCTCAGTAAAACAAGCTGCAGATAATCCAAATCTTGTATCATTTGCTAATTCTATTGCGTGATCTATATTTTTAGCAGGCATTACAGTTACAGCAGGACCAAAAATTTCCTCTCTACAAACTCTCATATCAGGTTTAGCATCTGCAATTATCGCTGGACTAACAACAGCTTTATCTCTATCTCCTCCAGTTAGTAATCTTGCCCCTTCTGATACAGCTTCATCTATCCATTCAGTAACTCTAACAGCATCATTTTCCCGTACCATCGGTCCTAATTTAACTGGCTCATTAATTGGGTTCCCAATTGTTAAATTTTCAACAACGGGAACTAATGCATCTAAATAATCACCATATACTGACTCATCAACTATAACTCTTTGGGTAGAAATACAAACTTGCCCAGCATTTGAAAAACCACTTGTAGTTGTAGCTTGAGCGACTTTTTCAAGGTCTGCATCTGGTAAAACAACTAAAGGACTATTTGAACCTAATTCCATTGTCACTTTTTTTAAACCAGCAGTTTTACAAATAACTTCTCCAACCTCTTGGCTTCCAGTAAATGTAACCTTTCTCACTTTAGGATTAGCAACTAAAGGGTTTCCAACAACACTTCCAGGACCAGTGATACACTGAATTGACTCAGGTGGGAATCCTGCATCAAGCATAATTTCAGTTAATTTAAGAGCAGAAAGTGGAGTATCAGACGCAGGTTTTAGTACAACAGAATTTCCTGCTGCTAGCGCAGGACCTATCTTATGTGCGACTAGATTTAACGGAAAATTAAATGGACTAATAGCTGCAACTATTCCTACAGGGACACGTAAAGTAAATCCAAATTTCCCTGAATTACCGGGTGCAGCATCTAAAGGGAGAACTTCTGAATTTAATCTCTTTGCTTCTTCAGCTGAAACTATAATAGTCTGCTTACATCTATCAACTTCCATCATTCCTTCCGAAATAACTTTACCTTCTTCAAGAGTTATTGTCCTTCCAAGATCATCTTTTCTTTCTTCAATCAAATCAGCAGCTTTCATAAGCATTGAATATCTATCCCATGAACTTATTTTTTTCATAGCCTGAAATCCTCTCTCAGCACTATCAACCGCCAAGGATACATCCTCTACAGATGCCGAAGGGACTGTATCAATAATCGAATTATCAAATGGGTTTATTACTTCTTGTAGATTATTTCGAGATACCCATTCTCCATTTATATACATTTTCATTTTCTAAATCCCTTTATCCTTTTTTATGGTAGTAAATACAAATTTATCTAAAATATTAGTCTTTTGAAATCATTATAATACAAAAACATTCTAGTAAACGAAAAAGTTATCATAATATTTATGATCAAGATTATCTTCTAAATTTCAAGTTCTACTTAAAATATATAGAATATCAGAGTTTATTTTATGATTTTTCTGGATTACGAACTAAAATAGTGGCTAACATTGTCCCTATTCCAAAAATAGCAGAGATACTAAATACTATCTGTGCTCCTAGTATGAAAGCTCTTGCAGAATTACCACTTGAATCATTTGATATATCACTTAGATCTCCAACGAAACCTCTAGCTATCATTATTGAGGAGATAATTGCTGTAGATGTAGCTGTTGCAAATAACATAGAAGTATTTCTTACAAGATTCTGAATAGCAGCGCCTAAACTATAAGAAGATTGATCGGTAGATGCCAATGATAATGCCCATAGAGGAGCTAACCATATTCCGAAACCTAGTCCAGCAATTAAATTTACCCCTGCAAATATAAATGGATTTAAATTAATTGATAAAGCTAAAACAAATAAAATATTAGCTAAAGTAGCTAACATTAGACCTAAGAAAATCATAGGTATTCGTTTATTCTCAATTCTTCCTGAAATGAATGACCCGATCCCCAACCCAACTGGTGCTGTAAAAATAACAATTCCTACAATATCAGCTCCATACCCTTTGATATCTTGTATGTAGAAAGGAAGAACAAAATATCCTGTAGCGTATCCAAAAAAGGCAAAGAATCGAACTATAAGAGAATAACTAAATAATTTACTAGCAAAATATTGAAATTCAAAAAGAGGATCTTGGATATTTAACTCCCATAAAACAAATGCAACTAAACATAAAAAACTTCCACCAATCATTCCTAAAATAATTAGAGATAACCATCCTTGATCATTACCTTCATTTAGTGCAATAACCGCCAAAGATATTCCGAATGCAATTAGAACAGCGCCAATCCAATCAAAGTTGAGTTTTTTTTCAATTCTTTGATAACTAACTTGAGATTCTTGCAAAATTAATATGGAAATTATAAAAACTGGTATTGTAAGGAATGCTATCAACCAATATGCAGATTGCCAAGCAACAAAATTAATTAAGTATCCACCAACCAAAGGACTTATAAGAAATCCGATTGATGATACTGCTACTGTTGAACCAATAGCCTTTCCTCTTTCTGTATCAGGAAAAACAGCACCTATGATTGACATGTTCTGCGTATGAATAATGGCAATTGCAGATGAGGATAGTATCCGACCAATTATTAGCATTAATGGTGTCGGAGCTATTGCTGCAACTATTGAGCCTATAAACATTAAACCTATTGCGATAAGTTGCATACGTTTTCTTCCAAATTTATCCGAAATACTACCGGCAGGTAGTAAAAAGGCACCAATTGTTAATATGCCGGAGAGTGCTATCCATGCTGCTCTAGATAGTGGAAGATTAAAGTCATTTGCAATTGTTGGTAAAGCAACATTCAAAAAAAACATATCAAATGAGACCAGCAAATTAGCACATGCAAGTATCCAAAAAACATGCCAAGGATTTCTATTTACTTTTTTTAATATAACCATTTAATTAATACAATCATTTAAATTAAATAGATTCTAAATAATATCTTTATTCTTATTAAAAATTATTCTGGATCGATCAGTATCAGAGAAGAATGGCACAATTCCTTTTATAAATTCTTCTAGAGACTCAATTTTTGTTTTTGATGTTGTATCGACAGTAATTTTATTAGGAATAAGAGACCAATCTATCAATTCATCAAACTTAAGGATTACTTTTTCTATATCATCTTTTTTTACTATCTGATTAGGATGAGGAGAATGTTTCATTCTTTTTTTTATTGTCTCAGTAGAAGCAGTCACTTTTACCAATACTAAATCTTCAGTAAACCTAAGCATAGATCTTTCCATTCGATGCATATCTAAAAGTCGATCATGAGTAGTCCCAGGTAACCCATAACCAAAATACATAGGGCCATATACCGAATCTTCTATATGTAACCCAACAGCCATCCAATCAGGTCTATCCCAAGTAGCAGGTTGTATATGATAATAAATACTATGTCGTTGATGCATCTCCATAATTTTGGGAGAAGATTTAAGAAGCCAGTTTTGTTCTTCTTTAGTAGTATCATCTGGATGTCCTGAAGTATGTGGAATTTTCCAATGATCATGAATTAGAGAAAACCTAGTCCCCATATTCTTAAACATCCAGTCATCAATTGAATGCGCGAGTGTAGTAGTACCAGAATATTCGCAACCAGCTAGAATAATTTTCAATTTAACTCCAACTCCTTTATATTATTTTTATATTCTAATAAGATTATCGAAAACGTCAAACTGTAACTAAATTTTATTTATATAAAGGAAATAATAATGAATGGAAAAATTATTCAATATGAAGAGAACCAAATTTCTCTGAAAGGTTACTTATCGCTACCTAAATCAGGCAAAGGAATTGGATTAATTGTAATACAGGAATGGTGGGGTTTAGTTGACCATATAAAAAAACAAACTGATATGTTTGCAGAAAATGGATTTATTGCATTCGCTCCAGATCTCTATGAAGGAACTACTGCAGAAGAGCCAGATCATGCTATGACATTAATGCATGAATTAGAAATGCCTAATGCTGCAAATATTCTTAAAACTGCTAGTAGGTTTATAAGTAATCATGAAGGAAACATAACTGGTAAAGTAGGTTGTGTTGGTTATTGTATGGGTGGAGGAATGTCATTATATCTAGCAGCAATGCAAGTAGTTGATGCAGCTGTACCTTACTATGGTGTACTTACTAAAGGGGACCCTGATTGGAACCAAGTTACTTGCTCTATCCAAGGGCATTATGCTGAAAATGATCCAGTAACAGATCAAGTACCAGAATTAAAAAAAACACTAGATAAATTAGGTATAGTTAATAATTTTTATATTTATCCTGAAACAGAGCACGCATTTTGTAATGACGATCGTCCAGAAGTTTATGATAAACATGCTGCTGAACTCTCATCAAAAAGAACTATTGAATTCTTAAAGAAAGAATTGTCATAATATACAAAAATTTATGTACTCAATATCCCTGTAATTTCACCATCTGAAGTTAAATCTATAGTATTAGCATTTGGAGATTCAGGTAGACCTGGCAAAGTTATTATATTCCCAGCCAAAGTTACTATCTGCTGTGCCCCAGAAAGTATTTTTATTTTTTTTATAGGTAGTATGTGTTCAGTTGGAGCATTTCTTAATTTTGGGTTTGAAGATAAAGATAAATGAGTTTTAGCCATACAAATTGGATAATTCATTTTGTTTTCTTCAATAGTTTTTATACTTTTTTTAGCTTCGGTTGACCATTCAACATTTTTAGCTTTGTATAATTTTTTTGCCATAATTTCTACTTTTTCAAAAACTGAATCATTATCGTTATAAAGCAATTTCGAATGTTTTTTATTTTTTTTAGATATCTCAGCAACAGTTTCGGCTAAATCTACTGTCCCGTTACCACCTAAGTTGAAACTATCTGAAATTTCACACCCATCAGCGCCATAATCTTTAGATAATTTTTTAATTAATTCTATTTCAGAATCTGAATCAGAATGAAATTTATTTATCGCTACTACTGAAGGTAGACCATATAACTTAACTATTCTGATGGCATTTTCTAAATTTTTACTACCAGAAACAATTGCAGAAGAATTTTTCTCAGTAAGAGATTCAATATTAACTCCACCATGCCATTTAAGACCTTTAGTAGTTACAACTATTACAGCACATCTTGGGAAAATACCACCCTGTCTAACTTTAATATCCATATATTTTTGGAACCCTAAATCTGCACCAAATCCCGCTTCAGTTATCACAAAATTTCCAGAAACTGACGCTAATCTATCCGCTATTATTGATGAACATCCATGGGCAATATTACCAAATGGACCCATATGGACAATAGCTGGTTGACCTTCAACAGTTTGAACTAAATTTGGCTTCAAAGTATCTCTTAACAATGCCATCATTGAGCCTACACAACCTACTTCTTTTGCAAAGACAGGAGTATTATCTTTTGTCCATCCGATTATAATATTTTCTAATCTATATCTAAGATCTTCATAGGATGTAGACAATGCACAAATAGCCATTATTTCTGATGCAGAAGAAATATCAAACCCAGAATTTTTTGTACCTCTACCAGATTTACCTCCAATATTTATTGAAATATTCCTTAATGATCTATCTTGAGAATCAATCACCCTTCCAAAATTTATTCCATCAACATCTAATCCATTAAGTTTATTTCGATAAACAGAGTTATCTACTGTAGCTGCTAAGAGATTATGTGCAGATTGAATAGCATGAAAATCTCCAGTAAAGTGCAAGTTTATATCAACCGCAGGTTGTACAGTAGATTTACCTCCTCCTGTACCACCTCCTTTATTACCAAAAACAGGACCTAAAGATGGTTGTCTAATTGTCAAGATTGGTTTTTCGCCAATTTTAGCTAAACCTTGTGTTAATCCAACAGCAGTTGTAGATTTACCTTCACCAGCAGGCGTAGGAGTAATAGCAGTAATTACAATTAAGGAATTTTGATCGTTTTGAGTTTTTTGATCAAACAATGTAAGTGGAATTTTTGCTTTATCATTGCCATATAGTTCTAGTGAAGAATAATCTAAATTCATTTCACTGGATATTTCTTTAATTGTTTTCAAAATAAATCCTATGATTTTAAATTATAATATCCAAATACAAAAACATATGTAAAAATTAACTCTAAATTAGATCTTTAGATTCTAATTAGAACGAATTCCCTTCCCTGGCATTTGGTTTACTTGAGGTTCACCATTAATAATAACTCCCACTCCATTAACAAACACATATTTCATACCCTCTGGCGGTAGTGTGGGATTTTGATATGTTGATCTATCAGATAGTTTATCTTTATCAAATACGATGATATCGGCATCAGCACCAATTTTAATTCTGCCTTTATTTTTAAACGCTGGAGCCAAAGATTCTAATCTTTCAGCTGGCATAAGAGAAGTCTTACGTAGGGCTTCGATCAATGATAGTCCATTAGATCGTCTTACATAATCACCTAGTACCTTACTATAACATCCAGCAGTTCTAGGATGCCCTTTACCTTTATTAATATAGCCGTCTGAGGCAATTGCAGTTAAAGGACTCATTACAGCCATATCTACTAAATCTTGCTGCATGGAATGCATTATTACCATTCCATCAATTTCACGATATTCAGCAAAAGTTCTTTCCGTAAGTCTTTCTCCAGTCTCTGCCCATTCCAAATTTTCATAACCAATATCAAGTTTTTCTTTCCATCCTTCATCGAGAATTGCAGAACTAATTAAAGTCATACCTGCAGCATATGGATAACACTCAGTTGTTACATCTATACCATTTGATCTAGATTCTTCAATCATTTGTAATAAACTCTCAACTGCTTTTTGTCCACTACTATTTATATGTACTAAATGTAGAGGTGCACCACTAGTTGCTGAGGCAGCTATAAGCTCCGATAAACCTTCTATACTATTTAGTGGTTCTTTATGACCCATTCCTCTCATATGAACATGACATGAAGCACCATAATTAGATGCAATTCTAAACATTTCTATAGCTTCCCATCTAGTAGCCATAGGTGTATAAGCTAAACCAAATCCCATAGCAAGAGCACCATTTTCAAATCCTTCACGCATTAAATTTTTCATCTGATTGATTTCTTCTTTTGAAGCCTCTTTATATGCCCCATCAGCTAATGGCAACATTCCTCCAGGATCTCTCATCACTTGCATTCTTACAGGTATATGCCCAATACTAGCTCCAAAATTAATTAAAGATTTTCCTTCTCTTTCAGAATACCAACCTGTAATATCAGCTACTCCAATTTCCAATTCTAGAGCTGTGGTGACACCATCATTAGCTTGAATGCGATAATTTTCTTTATCTTGACCATGAGAATGAAGATCTATTGCACCTGGAGCAACAACTAAGCTAGAGGCATCAAACTCTTTTTCTCCTAAAATTTCTTCATCCGATATTAACTGTATCTTACCTGAAATAATCCCTAAATTTGTAACTTTATCGAATCTAGATTCAGGATCAATAACTCTACCATTTTTTATAACTAAATCATACATTTTCTGTTTTCCAATGTTTTATTCTTTTGTCAGATAACTCTATGTATTCTGAATCTATTTCATATCCTACGAAGCGTCTTCCAGATTTAAGTGCAGCTATGGCTGTAGTACCCGATCCCATAAAAGGATCAAGAATAACATCATTTGAAAAAGAAAATAGTTCTATACACCTCCTAACTAACTCAATAGGAAATGGTGCAGGGTGACCTATTCTTTTGGCTGATTCAGATGGAAATCTCCATATGCTTTTTGTTAGTTCCAAAAAATCATCTCTAGTTATTGTAGAATCCCGATTTGAATTTTTTTTCCGAGAAAAATCACCTTTAGAAAAAACAAGTATATATTCATGAATATCTCTTAAGGTAGGATTAGAAGCTGAAATCCAACTACCCCAAGCGGTGGAGCCTCCTGAACTCATCGATTTATCCCATATGATTTGTCCACGCATTAAGAAACCTAACGATACCAAATCTTCAGTAATGTATGCTTCTAAAGGTATATATGGTTTTCTTCCCAAGTTAGCTATATTTAAACAAATACGACCTCCCGGAATCAAGCAACGATAAACTTCTAACATTACCTTTTTAATAAATGCTCTGTATTCATCTAGACTCAAATCTTCATCATAAATTTTCCCTACATTATAAGGAGGAGAAGTAACCATTAAGTGAATACTAGAAGATGGTATTTCATTCATACTTTCACTAGATTGGTGAAAGATTTTGTTCAATGTTGTATCCGGTAAATCTGATTCAGAATAAATTTCTTTTTTATAGGATATATCCTTATATAATTTTCCAGAATAAAATTTACTAGAATCATGTCCATACCTTCCTGAAGATCCAAAATCACTCGTTTTTGTTCTTGAAAGGTTAACTTTTTTCGATTTTATATTAATCTCCTAAATAAATTTTTTATAAGATTATCGAACAAAAAAAATAATTTCAAGAAAAATTAGTAAATAAAAAACTAGTATGTAAGGCAATCATCATCCAAAGATTTTAATGGTGTAAAATCTCTGTTATTTTGAAACCATGGGCGAGATGCTTCGGTACATGCATTACTAACTGTATTGTAATTCATATAAAGAATTGCTCTTCTCCAAGGAGATACATTATTACCTGATCCATGAACTAAAGTACATATAACAAATGCTACTGAACCAGCAGGCCCCATTACTGGTTCTATTGTGCTTTCATTTGCCAAATTTTCAAGAGTATTATTATCTATATGATGTAAAGCATAACCACCATCTTTCTTAGCATCTTCATGTAATTTAGATTCAATTAATCCATTTTTATGTGAGCCAGGAATAACTAATAATGGTGATGTTACCGGAGTACAATCATCTATGAATATGGATGCCATTATACATTTTGGGTCTCTCATTCCATCGATATATTTAAAAGGAGGGTAATCTTGATGCCAATCCCATCCTCCTCCGGAACCAAAACCATATTTAGGATTTAATCGACTTTGATGTAAATAAACATCATCATTTAATAATTGCTTTACTGGCTCCAACATTCTTGGATGTAGCATCATTCGATTATAAGGGTCTGAATAAGAATGTACCCCAAATGCTAATCTCGCTACTTTATTATCCATTTTTTCTCGAATTATTTCTGGACCTGTTCTAGCTAATATTTTTGGGACTTCATTTTGCAATTTAGCTATCTCTTTTTTTGAGAATAATTCAGGAAAAAATAAATAACCTTCATCATTAAACTGGTTAATATTTTCTGGAGAAAGTTTCATAAATACCTCATGAATAAATAACAATATTATAATTTAATATGACTATAACTAAATTGATTTTATTCTTTTATGAATATAATAATATCAAGAGTATACAAGTAGAAGAAATTCTATAAAATACTTAATTCATCTTATAATTTCCTAGTGTTTAAGGGATACAAGTTGTCAAATTTTGATCTAAATAAAGTAAAGGCACTTACATGGGATGTTGGAGGTACTATATTTGACTGGCATTATACTATCAAAGAAGAGATAACTAATTTATCAAACTCTAAATCCAAAAAAATTGATACCACAACATTTACCAATAAATGGCGTTTTAAGATGTTTGAACTTCTTTCTCAACACGCAAAAGAATATAAGACTCCATGGAAAAATGCAGACCAACTACATCTTGAAGCTTTAGATATTGTTCTAGATGAATACAACTGGAATATGAGTATTAATGAAAAAAAACAACTTAATACCATTTGGCATAAATTAAACGCTTGGCCTGATGCTCCAGAAACTATAAATAAACTTAGAAACAAATTTCATGTAACTGTATTAACAGTTTTATCCACGAAAATAGCAATCTCATCTTCAAAGCATAATAATATTTCATGGGATGGAATTTTCTCATGTGAATTTTTAGGAAGTTATAAACCTAATCCTAAGGCCTATTTGAAAGCTGTTGAACTTTTAGGTCTATATCCAGAAGAAGTTATGATGTGTGCAGCACATGAAAATGATTTAAAAGCTGCTGGTAAAGCCGGATTACGCACAGCTTATATTCATGTGCATGAAGAACAAGAAGTTGTAAAAAATCATTATATACTAACAAATGAATCTATAGGCCTCGATGCTAATAGTGGTAAAAAAGTAGGAAAAGATTCAAACAATATGATCAAAATTCCTCCTGATAATAAATACGATATAGTAGCAACTAATTTTAAGGATCTAACAAGAAAGCTTTTAATATAAGAAAAAATATTATCAGCTACATCACTAAATTTTTACCATATCTTAATAAGATCATTAAACATTATTATAAATTTTAAAAATTCCACAATTTTAAGTGATTTTTTATGGGGCAAATGATATTGTTTTTTTATCAAAAAAAATATTACTTGAGGACTAAAAATGAATTTCACAATTAAATTATTACTTCTAATGTTGCTTTGCTTTTCAGCCTTCGCTTGTACATCTGATGAAAGTGAAGAAAAAATCGGAGCAGATTTTAAATTTGGAATGGTTCTGGTAGGACCAAAAGATGATAAAGGATGGTCTCAGGCACACTATGAAGGAGGTCAATATATAGAGCAACAATCTGGAGGAAAAATGATAGTTGCTGATTTAATTAATCCTGCGGATAGCCCCAATTTAACAGTAGATCAAGTAGTCTCAGATATGATAGATGAAGGTGCTCAACTAATATTTGCTACATCAGATGACATGAAGGATGGAATTCTTACAGCTGCTGAAAAATTTCCTGATGTCCCAATGATCTGGTCATCTGGAGATAGTGCCCATAAAGAAGGTAAAGGATATAGACCAGATCTAGAAAATTTAGGAAATATAATGGGGAAAATGGAATATGGAAAAATGATGGCAGGTTGTGCCGCTGCACTGAAATCTAAAAATGGACATCTTAGCTTCTTAGGTCCACTAATTAATGATGAAACAAGAAGATTAGCTAATGCTGCTTATCTAGGAGCAGAACATTGTTGGAAAGGTGATTCAGAATTAAAATTTGATGTAGTATGGATTGGATTTTGGTTTCATATTCCTGGTGTAACAGCTGACCCTACACAGGTTGC
>Ga0310344_10001712_pt1 | contig 16656 bp, 16 predicted proteins | sample HC15DNA20200_MG_FD_203801 | JGI IMG/M metagenome (GOLD analysis project Ga0310344, IMG submission 203801) | Marine microbial communities from station ALOHA, North Pacific Subtropical Gyre - HC15-DNA-20-200_MG | ecosystem: Environmental > Aquatic > Marine > Oceanic | place: Pacific Ocean: North... | reverse complement strand
AAATTCGTTACCCTTAGGACTGTTGGGCTCTTTCTTCCAATGTGGCTATTCTAAATATAGTCCAATGCCTCAATTGGGCAACGTCATTACCATGGTCATCTTGAAGTAACACATCGAAATTAGCGAAATGATGCGCCTTGCGCTCATATACCTCCAACAGATGGGCTCCACCCACGACAGAAGTACCAATAGGGATGTTCTGTAAATGCTGCACTCTACTTCTCGTGTGCATAGAACTTGGAATATCAAAATTATGACGTAGGAGTTGTTCTGCCCATCCTGCCGTCCACGACGGGTGTGCTATTCCGTTATTGTCAATAAAGAGTGGATTATCGGTAATCTGTTTACTAGTTGTAAATTCTTCAACTAATTCATTCGTAAGATCGACGGATAAAGCCGACCAGTCTCGTCCAGGCTCTGCATCTTCCAAGACAAGTGGAGGCTTTTCACTCTCCTCACCTCTAGGCTCCATATCGGAAGTTCTGATAAATTCATCAGACCACAAAGCCTTCCCTATACCAACTCTCCCATTAACGCATATAGTATCCGAGTCCTTAATTATTTTTACATCCCATGAATTCGAGTTCTCTTCCAAAGATGCCCTAATGATCAGATGATCTTCCGGGTACACAGGTTGCCGAAATGAATATTCAGCCCATCCTTCGCTGAGCCATTCTGCTCCCAGCGCCTCCAATATCGTGTCCGTAGCCCAACCCCAAACGGTCACGCCTCCGACCAAAGCATCCGGGAATCCGTAGGATTTCGCAACCTCTGTAGAATGAATAGGATTGGATATATCCGTACTATCCTCGTTGCCTAGATAGGCAACATAAGTGTTCTCAATTATTGAATTCGGCATGACTTAGTACTCCTTGAGTGATGAACAATTGGTTGGTCCAATCACTAAAAATATAAACCATTTCACACTTCTTCAGCAAATTTCAGGGCCAATATTATCTGATATGATACTCGATTAACCGGCAACAATATCTCACAAAGTACAAATCCTATCGGGTCATATCGAGTCTCATAAGGAGAAATTCGCACTATCTTAATTTAACTATTACATTTAATATTATAGCCAAGCGAATAAGCACTAGCTTAGGCTTGAGAAAGTCAACAAAAAATTAGAAATAGGAGAAAAATATGTCGCTTTACATAGTAATCCATGCCTTGAAGAAAACCCCGGACGAATTCAACGCTATGATGGCTTCAGACGACATGCCAGAATTCGCAAAAGCCATGGCAGAGGGTCAAACGCCCGCCAAATGTCTAAAAAGTTGGAATCCGTTACCTTACGGCAATGCAGACACATTTGTGTGTCTCTGGGAAGCGAGCAATCCTTCTGACATAGCTGCTACTTTGGGCGACGAAATGCTCGAATACATCACATGTAATCCAATGCAGGTAGACGAAATAGACTGGACTCAAATGGCCGCTTCCCTCTCATAGGTGATCTAAATACCCTTTAAAATATGTAGGTGTTTTCTTAGTAAAACACCTACATATTTTAAGACATTACCCACATTCAATCAAAATTCTATTTCTAACAGAAACCGCTATATTTCATGACCACTAGTACTAGAATCAATGTTCATTTAGCTTCTCAATTCGGTATCTCAAGAAGAAAAGCGGATCGCTTGATAGCCGACGGTAAGGTGCGTGTAAATGGCAAGACTGCTCGTCTCGGTCAGATAATAAATCCAATCTCTGATGAAATTGTACTAAATGAAAGCACCATGACTGCCAAGTCACAGAAAGAAATCTCTATCGCAATCAATAAACCACCGGGATATTTAAGCACACGTTCTGACCCCTTCGGGAGAAAAACTGTCCTTGAACTATTGCCAAGTCAATTTAAACATTTAAAACTAGTTGGACGGCTTGACTATCAAAGTGAGGGACTTCTATTACTGAGTAATAATGGTACATTTATTCACGAACACACGCATCCGAAATTCCTGAAAGAAAAAGAATACTTAGTCAAGTTTAACGAGCCTATATCAGAGGCCCTCATTAGAGCTTTTAAAAATGGAATTGAACTGAAGGAAGGAATCGCTAAAGTCGATACACTGAATCAAATATCCCAAAACGAAATACGAATCACGATACATCAAGGTTGGAATAGACAAGTAAGACGTATGGCGGCGAAATACGAGTACGACGTTACAAAACTTGTACGAACGCGCATCGGAGAATATCGTCTTGGAGTACTAAAACCTGGCAACTGGAAAATACTTCCGCGACTTTAACAGTATGTATAGTAACGACTACTAAATGATCTCTTGTGGTAGAGATAAGGCGATTTTCACAGACGCTACTTGAGGGTCCTAGTAAGATAATTAATCACTTCACTGGTCTTAATACGACCATCAAGGCGTCCATTATCTGTCTTTATGTGACCGCTTCTTAATCGACTATACAGAGTGGGTAAACTGATGCCTAATACCATGGCAGCTTCGCGTTTACTGAAATATTGTACTATTGTACCTCGGTTGGATGTCATAACGTCCTTTTCTTACCTAAGATCCACCCATCTTAGACGTCACAACCACCGGAAGTGCAGCCATTTTATGGTCACGTTTCAAGGAATTTCGCTGAGCGCTACGGTCTTCAGAATTCTTTCTGCATCATCGATGATTCTATTGATTATCATTGCGGCAGGTTCGATAGCTGCAATCAATCCAGATGCACTTCCCGCCCGTACAGGAGCAATGGACAAATCTCCCGATTCCATCGCTACATGTAACTCCTTGGCTATGTCCTCTCTATTCCCAACTACGTCATCGTCCCTTTTGTTCCATTTATCGGTAAATTCATTCCTCAGGACCCGGTCGCCAATTGTTTTGGGGAAAGGTGAGTTATTCACTAAATCATAAACTTTAGTCAGTACGGTATCATCCGTCCCTGAATTAACAACCGCATCTTTGATCCAATCACTCCCCGAACATTCCTCCGATGCAACAAATCGAGTACCCAACCACACGCCACAAGCGCCCAATACTAGCGCTGCAGCCAGACCTCGACCATCCCCTATACCACCAGAAGCTACTATCGGAACTCCAGGGCATTCGTCTACGACAGCCGGCACTAATGATAAAGTGCCTATGTAGCCGGTATGCCCTCCTGCTTCAGTTCCCTGTGCAACAATAATGTCAACCCCAAGATCTCTAGCATGTCTAGCCTGATTAAGAGTCTGAATTTGCACAATAGTCTTGACACCAGCTTGCTTTGCAGCCTCTATATATTGCGAAGGATCTGCAAAAGAGTGGCCAATTGCGGTAACCCCTTCTTCAAGGGCTACATCAACCAGCTTTTCAACTCCAGGAGCACTGCTTATAAAACCAACACCAAAAGGATTATCCGTCAATTGGCGAGTCTTTCTTATTTCAGATCTCAAGCAGTCGGGATCAGGGATAACCCCTCCCATACCTAGCATACCAAACCCGCCAGCATTTGCGACTGCCGCCGCTAATTGTGACGTAGCGCTGCCTGACATAGGGGCATTAATAACAGGATTTTCAACCCCAAGAATCTTACAAAGCTGTGTCAGAATCACAATTTCTCACTCCTTACCCTGCTCCAGTTACTTCTACTATAGCCCCTGAGACAAAACTAGCATCCTGAGATACTAAAAAGGATGCAACTTTTGCTATTTCTTCAGGGCGGCCAGGACGGCCTAATGGAACTCGGGAATACATAGCTTTCTGCTCCTCTTTAGATAAGTCCGCATAACGTCGTGCGACCCTTGCATCCGCCTCAGTTAATATGAATCCAGGCATTATCGCATTTACATTAATCCCCCAGGGTCCTAAATCCTTAGCCAACTGCTTAGTAAAACCCTCTATGCCAGCCTTAGCACCAGCATACGGCAATCTACCTGCAGAAGTTCCTCTATCTCCAAAAGCCCCTTTAGCAGACGCCGAAGAAAAATTAACTATCTTTCCGATTCGTTTTTCCTTCATATAGGGAGTCACTGCCCTACAGCAAAAAAAAGTACTTTTAAGATTGCTATCAACTATCAAATCCCAAATATCATCATCCACTTCCTCGATGTGATCTATCCCAACATTACCACTGCCTCCAGCGACGTTGATTAGAATATCAATTCTGCCAAACTGGGCTATTACTCTGTCTACCAAATCATCCACCTGCGGTGAGTCAATCAAATTTGCGCCGCATGCCCCCACTTCACCACCATCTCCTCGTATTTGAGCCGCCACGGATTCAACCTTGGATGCTTGCACATCGGTAATAAATAACTTGGCCCCTTTGCTGACAAGTTCCAAGGAAATTGCCTTACCAATTCCTTGAGCAGCACCTGTAACAATTGCAATTTTGCCCTCTAAATTCATGCTTTAAACCTTTCTAACCCCTTACGGTGAGCTTCCCAGCTGAATATCCACCGTCCACGTAAATTACCTGGCCAGTGATGTAGTCAGCAAGTGATGATGTGAGAAATAATACTGCACTTGCTATATCATTCGGCTTCGCCCTTCTCCCTAATGCTACTTGATCCACAAAATTATCCCGATATTCACTAGTTAAATTTAAGTTGGCAGGTGTTTCAGTAAGCCCTGGCCCTACTGAATTTACATTTATTCCATATTCTCCAAGTTCCATGGACATCACCTTAGTTAGCTGTACTACACCCGCTTTTGCAGCACAGTAGGCACCTCCGGCATACCTGCCATTGACAGCAGCGGTCGAAGCTATATTTACAATTCGACCATTTGTCCCAGTCTTTATCATTGATAACGCCGCTGCTTTTGAGCACAGGAATTGACCCTTTAAATTTACACCCAGGACTCTGTCCCAGTCTTCTTCAGTCATTTCTATAACTGTTGAAGTAAAGCCGAATCCGGCATTATTGACTAATATGTCAACGCCTCCAAATTCATCTTCCGCTGCTTTAATTAATCCTGTTACCTGAGAATTATCTGAAACGTCAGTGACAACATTTTGAGCATGCCCTCCTTCATTTTTGATTTCCTTCACAGTTTGTTCCCCAGATTCTTTGTTCAAGTCTCCCACTGTTAGAGAGGCTCCATAAGCTGCCAATGTAAGTGCTATTTGCTTTCCAATACCGGAACCACCACCAGTTACTACAGCAGATTTGTTTTCTAAATTTATTTGCATTATCTATCCTCCATAACATCATTTATGAATAATTCCAATCGTAGCAAAGTCAAACTCAAGTGGCCATGTAGGAAAATTGATCTATGCTAAAATTCCATAGAAATACAATACTGTCGAAGACTCGCCGCATCTTTTGTAGCTAAGGAGAAATGAAATATGTCATCGTTAAAAACATTTGGGGGTAGAATTGGATTTACGCACGAGGAGTCGGAACCTCATTGGGACCCACCTCTTCCCTCACATGACGGAAAATCTCCCAACGTTCTCCTCGTTCTTCTAGATGACACGGGATTTGGCAATCTAGGTTGCTTCGGATCGACAATAGAAACTCCCAACATGGATAGGTTGGCTGAAAACGGACTTCGATACTCCAATTTCCATGTTACCCCGCTCTGCTCTCCCACACGAGCCTCACTTCTTACTGGAAGAAATCATCACTCGGTAGGAATGGGAGCCATAGCAAACTTGCACGACTCAGGATATCCTAATTTGCGCGCCCTTCTCAGCAGAAATTCTGCGACTCTTGCAGAAATGCTTAGAGATGAAGGCTATTCCACATTCGCCCTTGGGAAATGGCATTTAAATCCCACTGAGCATAATTCTGCTGCTGGTCCCAGGAATGGTTGGCCTTTACAAAGGGGCTTTGACAGATACTATGGGTTTCTACCTGGATCTACAGATCAATACTATCCTGAACTGACTTACGACAATCATCCCGTATATCCACCCAAGACTCCGGAGGAGGGATATCACGTTACTGAGGATCTTGTAGATAGGGCAATTGGATTTATCAGTGATCAGAAATCTATATACCCTAACATGCCTTTCTTTATGTACTTCGCACTTGGCGCGATGCATTTTCCCCATCAAGTACCGAAAAAATACATAGATAAGTACAAGGGCCGTTTTGATGAGGGTTGGGACATAATTAGGCAACAGTACTTCAATCGGCAACTAGAGTTGGGGATAATACCCGAGGGAACGAAACTACCTCCTCGTAACCCCGGTGTGAAAGCATGGGAGGAATTTGAAGAAAACGAAAAGAAATTCATGTGCCGCCTTCAAGAAACATGGGCAGGATTTCTTGAACATACAGACGAACAACTGGGCAGATTAATAGATTATCTTGCAAGCATAAGTCAGCTAGATAATACCATCATCGTTCTTACTGCTGACAATGGAACTAGCCAAAACGGTGGACCTTATGGTGTCACCACGTTGGGACCCGTACCTCAAAGATCAGCCGCTAACAATGGACAAACTATTGCGGCCTTTAGTGGTAATCCTCTCCCTGAAGAGGATTTTTCGAACATCGATGAGATACTTGATGACATAGGTGGCCCTAAAAGCTATGCAGATATACCCTGGGGGTGGTCCCAGGTAGGAAATACTCCGCTCAGATGGTACAAACACGATACGCATGGTGGAGGCGTTAGAGTTCCGCTTATAGTGCAATACCCCGAAGGCATAAAGGACAGGGGTGGCATAAGAAACCAGTTTCACCACGTAAGTGATATTACACCGACCATATTGGAAATGCTCGGAATAGAGCCAAAGTCGAGCTACGGTGGCCACACGCAAATGCCCATATCTGGTACGAGTCTTGCCTACAGCTATGACGGAAAAGATCTACCTACTCAAAAACCTATTCAATATTTTGAAATGCTGGGTAAAAGAGGGCTGTGGTATGACGGCTGGAAAGCAGTAACGAGACATGAGGCTGATAGCGATTACTTTACTGAACAGTGGGAGCTTTACCATATAGACGAAGATTTTTCAGAATCAAATAATCTTGCTGAAAAAGAACCCGAACGTCTCAAGAAAATGATAGATCTATGGTGGGCAGAAGCTGGTAAATACGGCGTATTCCCTCTGTATGATTTAGAGTCAGAAAGATCTGGCGTTAGCATACAGCCAGGAGCGTACCATGAAAACAGAACGTATCATTTTGCTCATCCAATCTCTCATATACCATCTTCCATGTCACCACAAGTGGGCGAAGGTGATTGGCATTTAAAATCCGATATAGAGATTAAAGATGCAAGTACGGAAGGTGTAATCTGCGCTTACGGCTCACACTTAAATGGATTTTCGTTTTTCGTCAAGGATAGGAAATTACACCTTGCACACAACGTTTCTGGGAAAACCGCAATCATTAGTTCGGATCAAGTATTACCAGAAGGACGCATTATAGCCTCGGTATCGGTAACAAGACTAAATAGCAGCGAATCAAAAGTTACTTTTTCGATTAATGCAGATGATGCAGGCAATGCAGAAATACCTGTACAAACTCGTCCATCCAGAGTGGGTGGATTGGACATTGGACAAGATGTTCTATCTCCTATAACGGAGGCATATGAGCCACCATTCCAATTTACAGGTAAAATATACACTGTAGATATCAAAGTAGACTCAGTGACACGGGGTAGCTTCGTATAGATAGTTTTACAAAACTCCGCAAATAGTGAGGCGACCCCTAGGCTGTAAAAAACTAACCCCTGCAATGATTATTATAAGTTGAATTGTGGCTCTAGATAGCTGTCATCTTTCAAATATATTTGAAGCCGACATCTGATTCCATCGCTCACCACTATTCGATTACTACTATTAATCGATATTCCTGCAGGCCTTTGGAAGCGCCCTAATTCTACATACTCAACGGGATCCACTCGCCTAAATGCTTTCACATGTTCAGGATTGACCGCCAGAAATTCGGTCGCTGCATTTGAAAATTCTTGAGCATCTCCCAGAAGGCTTGTCATTATATCCCCATCGGAATAATAGATTTGTATGCGATTATTACCCCAATCTGCAACGTAGACGTCTCCATCAGCATCTATTGCTACATCGGAGGGATGATTAAGCTTTCCTCCGTCATCAATTTCTGATCCAAAAGTTAAAATAAAATCGCCCGATTCAGAAAATTTTTGGACTCTGTTATTTCCCCAATCAGCCACATAAATATCATTATTGTCGTCAACGGAGATTCCCCAAGGTCTATTAAATTGACCTTCGTTTGCACCTTCCGTGCCAAAGCTAGAAATATATTCCCCATATTCACTAAATTTCTGGATTCTATTATTCAAGCTATCGCAAACTAGTAAATTTCCTTCCTTGTCAAAAGCTAATCCGGACGGTCCATGTAATTTACCTTCCGAACTTCCTGTCTCACCCCATTTTCTGATCAGTTCTCCATTTGAATCGTAAGATGCCACAAAATTAGAATAGGCATCTGAACAATATACATTCTGTGAGTCATCGATTGCCAAACCTTCTGGCCAAACAAAATCTCCTGCTCCAAATTCCGATATATATTCTTGCTCTACAGTCCATTTGGCTAGGGGTGCACTTCCCGTGGGCCGGTGATTGAGTACATATAATGAATCATCATCAGTGATAATCACAGACGTTGGATGATAAAAGCCCTCTCCAGCTAGGGCTAGTCGCCCTATCGCATGACTAAAATGCCAAGTCCTACCTGATATGGACTTCGTCATCTTCATCAAATCTCCACTCTCCTAATACAAATTTACATAGTTATCTGCATACTGCCGCATATCAAACTGTGACTAGAGTATCTTCAATGAATTTGGGTCTTTCGAAATGCCCACCAACAATCGATACAGGATCCAGGGACATCCAGTCATCAAGTAACGTTGAATATACTCCCCTGAAGTCCTGGTTAGGAACAAGATCCCCTTGTTCAAGGGCATCAGCATTTGTATTCGGGTATTCACTATACATACCACCTTTAACAGAAGGTCCTATAGCGAAGCATACACCTGCGGCACCATGATCAGTACCTGATCCATTGTCCCTGACTCGTCTCCCAAATTCAGAAAACAAAAACATCACGACATTGTCGTCAGCATCATGTTCTCTGAGATCAGCCCAGAAATCATTTATGGCGCGCGATACTTCTGTCCATAATTTGTCAAAAACAGGTTTTTGAGATGCATGTGTGTCAAAACTACCGTGTTGAGTGTAGAAAATCCTTGTGCCGAGATCAGCAGTATGTATCATAGCTACATCTCTGAGACTTTTAGAAATATTATCGGTCCCATATTCAACATTTGAAGAATATTTACCAAGTCCTCGTTTTAGAATATCTGCCCCTTTTAGGGCATCTAACCCAGTCCGAGCAAGATAGTCGTTAACAGGACCTGTTCCAATAGCTTGTCCATACATATTACTGAAGCGTTCTAAAATCTGGGCCCTCTTGTTTTCTTCCTCAACATTGGTTAGCAAACCATAAGTCGTCAAATCGTTCACTGAAGCAACAGGAACTCCTGGCACGACAAGAGCTCTTGGAAGAGCCTGCCCTATATTAACGCCAATAATAGGATTTTCTCCTCTTGGGTCAATATCCCTGATCGCTTTGCCAAGCCATCCTTCAGTTCCTACAGTGTCTGGCTCACAGGTATGCCAAATATCCATTGATCTAAAATGTGATCTGGGAGAATTTTCATAGCCCACCCCGTGAATAATAGCCATATCACCTTGTTCGTAAATGGCCTTCAAAGGTTCCATAGTCGGATGTAATCCCATGGAATTATCTAGCTTTACAACGTCATCCTGAGATACTGGAAAAGTCTTGCGGCTATCGTAATAATTAGAGTCTGTATAAGGTATCACAGAGTTGAAATAGTCATTTCCTCCAGTCAACTGAAGTACAACTATCACAGGTGGTTTTTTTTCTGAGCTCATTTTCTACCTCGTAACCTTTAATTCCACATTTACACCAATTAACAATATTGATATTCCACAGTAGAACCTATCAAAGCAAGCATATCCCCTATCCTCCTCGCCACATCATCACCTTGATTGTCAGAACAATCTAAAGGTCCCTCACTCTTAGCATGTGTAACCAACTCAGATCGGGTTTTGTCTGACGCTTGAACTGGGCCCATATACTCCAGGCATCTATCAACTAACTTCTCTGGGGTCATAACCTCCCCGTTAGAAATTACATGAGAAACTATAGATTTAACCCCGGGTAAGTCCACATTGCTGAAATGATCCGCGACAAAGTTGATTCTTTGAACCACCGACCCCGTGTTAACCCATTCTTTACCAGTATGCCAGCCCTCTACACTGGGAGGGTCATGAAGACTTTGTCCCATGTAGCCAGGGTATTGACCTAACTCCAATAGCCTAGGATCTGGACCTAGGGCATCTCCAGTAACTCTAAGTGTATTTATAACTACTTCAACCGGACTTTTTACCTTCTTATAAGTGGCATTCTTAAAAAATTCCGAGTTGAATAAAACCCGCAAAACAGGTTTGATTTCAAAATTAGCATCAACAAAAGTACGAGCTAGAAGATCAATAGCTTCGGGATTCCTAGGAGGCTCTATCGACCATGAAGGAACCTGTGGCTCATCTTCCACGAAAAAATTATACAAGTGCCGAGCGACAAATCGTGAACATGCATCCTGCTGCAAAATGATGTCAATTATGTCCTCACCATCAAAATTGCCAGTTTCCCCTAGAAAGGTTTTTTCGCTGTAGTCATGCTGTTCCGGATGAAATTCATAGTGCCATGAAAACCTGTGATGTGGCGCTCTCGGCATCTTTGCACCGATTGTCCATCCGGTGAAGGCGCGAGCACATTCAAACACGTCTTTCTCAGTATAGTTTCCCACTCCTAATGAAAAAAGCTCCAGCAATTCCCGGCCCCAGTTCTCATTTGGAGCTCGTTTATGATTTTCGTGATTATCAAGCCAGTAGATCATCGCTGGATTCTGAGCCAATTTTATTAGCAAGTCTCTATAATTGCCCGTGCCATGTTCTCTAAACATCTGAATCTGATAGGTCAAATGATTGCCGTTATCAACCTTCGAATTACCTGTTGCAAAGACTTGATGCCAAAAGAGTGCCATCTTCTCTTCAAGCAATCTATCAGTGTTTACCATGTTATAGAGCCAGTTGGCAGCACCCGGAACAGGGTTTGGTCCTCCGACTTCTGTCGAGGGTAGATAACGATACAGCAGATAGTCGTCTGCGGGCATTAGTTCCTCTGAGGGATCTAAGAGGCCTTCCACAGCAGCTTCATAGCCTATTGCAACTAATTGCTCTAACTCGTCCCTGTGAGCACCGAATCCAGCCCGCCTCATAAGGTGAGCTATTTCTGCTATTGATTCGATATTTTTCATGAAACACCTTCCCGATTCTCAGCAAATACAGAGTCTTTCGCTCATTGTACAATATTTTTTTTAACCACACACCTCTAGTATGGTCCGGTAAAAATAGTAAAATAATAGACCATTAGATTAGATGATCCATTAGAATCGCCAAATAGACCATAACCACAGAGAAAAATTAGGTTGCGAAAGGTATACCCCAATATATGAACTGGCTAGTAATAGCATTGTTAAGCGCGGCCATTACCGCAGCCGTTAGTATAACCGACAAGACTATAATCTATAAGTACGCCAAGAGCACTTTAAGTTTATTAATTATTATGGGCGTCTTGGGGACAATTAATGGGGCAGTCATATTAATCATAAGCGGCCCTCCAGATCACCCAGACTACATGGCACTCACCGCAGCACTCTGTTCAGGTGTTCTATTTGGATTTAGCGGAGCCATTCTGATCAAAGTACTGTTTACTGAAGAAGTTTCTAGGGCGATACCAGTCCAGCAGACGGCACCCATATTTACCGCCCTATTAGCACTTTTTTTGCTCAGTGAATCTATATCCTCATTACAATGGCTTGGGATTTTTGGGGCGGTACTAGGCAGCGCACTAATATCTCTAAACATTGAAGCAGGCTTTGGTAGGTTACTTTTACACCGGTCCTTTTACCTATTAGTACTATCAGCGCTACTTTTTGGAATAGGGAATGTTTTGGTTAAGGTAGCACTTTCAGAATTATCAGTCATACATGTTCATGGCATGCGGATGTTTTCCATGGGAGTAATCTTCTTACTTATTGGCTTGAGATCACAATCTTGGAAAGAGTTCAAATCTTATTTTTCTGAACGTAATCCCATATTGCTCCTATGCATGGCTAACGAATTTTTCTCTGCAAATTTGGGGCTATTAACATTATCTTGGGCTCTGTCTATTGGTCCAGCATCCCTAGTTACTGCAGTATTTGCCACTCGTGCGCTGTTCGTTGTAATTTTCAGCATTTTTATAGCAAGTTTATGGCATCGTGCCCTCGGAGAAGAATTATCCACAACTAATGTCCTTGTGAAAGTATTTTCGACAATATTAATTGTTGCAGGTGTTGTCGCAATAGCTATGTAGGACGCTTTTTAAACATCCAACGCGGGAAAGGCGACATTTGAAAAATGTAAATAAAAATTCTAAAATTGTGCACAGAGGAGGCTATTATGAATAATGAGGATTCATCACTAACACTGCTACAAGGACTACACTCCACTCCTGCCAGAAGATATTTATCTGAGGATCCTATACCCAACGAAATCATATTGAACATTCTTGATGCAGCTATAAGGGGACCATCCGGCGGTAATCGCCAAACCTGGGGTTGGATAATCGTAAAGGACCAACTTATTAAAAACCAGATTGCAGAATGGTACCGTGAAGGATGGAAGAAACTCTATGCTCCTAGGAAGGGCGAAATCCTAGAAGCCAACGCCCCTGCAACCAAGTTTAGCAGCAAGAATTTCCTGAGTGCGGAGCATTTGGCGAATCATCTGCAAGACGCTCCTGTATGGATAATAGCGGTCCTGCGAAATACCTCCGACTCTGATACGAAAATTGCCGGCATACGGGAGGGAGCCTCAATTTATGGGGCAATCCAGAATCTTATGCTAGCTGCACGTGCCTATAATATCGGCTCAACTTTAACGACCCTGTACACGGTGCAAGAGGATAAGGTAAAAGAGTTGCTTAACATTCCCGAAGACGCAAGCACCATGGGACTAATCCCGCTAGGATATCCAATTCGTGGTCGCTGGTCTCAGCCTAAACGACAAGAACTTGAAGAAGTTACATATTGGGATTCCTGGGGAGCCACAAAGAATAAATAATATACTCTTGCCTGTCTAAAAATTACGCATCTGTATTTTCAGAAGATCTCACATAACACATACGATTTTAAGAATTGAGATATTACCTATCATGAGGTGTCTTGCATTGTGCTCACCGAGCAGTGTCACCACCATCTATTACCAACTCACTGCCCGTCACATATGACGATTCATCGGATGCTAAAAACAGAACCCCATTTGCTATTTCTTCTGGACTAGCGCGGCGTCTCATGACCTTTAGCGCGTTGTTATCAGCTAAATCCTGTTCGTTATCAAATAACTCGTACGTCATGTCCGTATTTGTGCCTCCTGGGTGAACAGAATTACAGCGTATGCCTTCCGAAGCATATTCAATTGCAACTGATTTACTCAATAACCTTACTGCGCCTTTTGAGGCGCTGTAAGCGGGCATCCGAGGGTCACCCACAAGTGCTGCACTAGATGAGATATTAATTATGGATCCACCACCCGAAACGCGCATTGCAGGAATAGCAGCCTTTACTCCAAGAAAAACGCCCTTGCTATTGACGTCATTGACACGGTCCCACTCTTCCTCTGAAGTGTCTTCAATCCCACCCAAGAAAAATACGCCAGCATTATTTACAAGAATATCGAGCTTCCCGTATTTAGCAAACGTGAATTCCACAAGATCATTCCAATCTACTTCTGAAGTCACGTCTAGAGGCTTAAAGACGCACTCGCCACCTTCCTCCACAATCTCCGCCTCCAACCTATATCCTTCGTCTTCTAAGAGATCAGCTATCACAACCCTAGCGCCTTCGCGGGCGAATAATTTTGCTTCTGCTGCTCCCATACCTTTAGCACCGCCGCTTATTATTGCCACTTTATCTTTAAGTCTCATTCTCTCACTCCAGACCAATTGTGTGGCAGAAGTATATCTCAAAACGCAAACAATTGAGATATCTTTATATGAACTAATGGAAACAACCATGTCAGATAATCAAAATTAACGAAAATAAATTTAGACCCATCTAGGTTCCGTACACTAGCCGTAATAGGCTTTAATATCTGATTATTTTCGTCAATATTAGCCTAACAATCCTATTGATTACGCCCTGTACATCAGTCAGTCCGGGTATCTTGTCTTTATTCCCTTATGCGAGTGGTAGTTGCATAACCATAAAAATATAATAGAAATAATAACGGTGTTATATCGTGCATACTTTCCTCATTATTTGGACACTGAAACATTACTAACAGTAACGATCAATTTAACGTCGGACCGATGCTTCACTCTGGTGTATTCGGTGGTCGGATCAGCAACGTAATTCGGATTATCATCGGGAACAAATCCTTCATGAACTAAGGCGTCCTGAATTGGCTTACAGCCGATTACAAAATTATCTCTATCGATCTGATTACCGCAGTAATGAATGTCGTAGTGGATGCTAATTCTATCCATAGGTTCCCAGTCGAGTTCCCTTACTCTCACTATCGTGGAATCCATCAACTGATTCTTCAGTCTATTCTTCACCTGCCACGTGGCCCTACTATTCCCCCGCAAAGCTTCATCAGGATGGAAGGGTAATTCAAATGTAACTTTATTCATCTATGTACATCCCTGCCAGTTTCTCTATTCCTTGAGATTCGTCGCGGATCATTAATTCAAACGACTCTGAATTGTTCATAGCGACCAATTTAATTGTTGGCAGACGCAGTATTCATGCAGCCTTCTTACCATGGGCCAGACCGCTGCCAAGCAGAAGCTTTTACAGCTTCGACAATTTGGTCCACGAACCACGATTCTGACTTATCCCTCACCCGATTTATAGCAGTTTGGAGTTCTTCATATAACTAATTTTCACCTATGTCGTTTGCCAACCATGAATACAAAGCAGTCCGAGCTATCCCCAATGGTTCATGTGAAGCTTTGACAAATGAACCATTGGATACCTAGTCATACAGTTCTATAATTGGAGATCACATAGAGCACTTAATCCTATACATTGCCAAAGCATACTCTGAATTGACCTTCAAGCTATACTATGGACCTGAAGACTTGAAGCCGAGCATACAGCGGTAGTACTATACTGCTACGGACAATTATGAACAGTCCTGGAAAGTAGCCACAAAGTTTAAAATGAACAAAAATAAGCCCCGAACGAAAACCATGTACATTCAGGCATTCTCCGCCCTGCTGATAGTTTTAACTCTGTTGGCTGGGGCAATGATATATGACACAGCATTCGGGCAAGACGCAAGCCCGTCAAATGGATCTAAAAGCCTAAGTTTTGAAAAGATGGATGGATTCCTGCAACTAAGTTGTTGACTGAATAAGTAGACCCGTCAGAGTAACGGGTCCAAATTACCGGCAAATGCTCTTAGCCATGCCTCAATCTCTTATCGTGCTGTGAAGCCCCCATCTACAACAATCTCCGTACCTGTAATATAGGAAGCTTCGTCAGACGCTAAAAACAAGACAGCATAGGCAACCTCTTGCCTGAGACCATGCCTTTTCATAGGTATATTTTCCTCTATCTGCCTAAGCCTTTCTTCATCCACAATCTGATCGTGCATTGGAGGCATGCATCCAGGATGCACAGAGTTAACTCTTATGTTTTCATGAGCGTGCTTTACCGCAAATGATTTTGTCACAATAGTAACTGCACCTTTTGAGGCATTATATCCAGGATGTAAGTCTGACTCAGTGCCATGTAATACGTCCGAACCCAATAGACCTGCAGTTGAAGATATATTAATTATTGAACCGCCCCCCCCTCTCCTCATTTCAGGCAAAACGTACTTGATAGCGAGAAAAATTCCTTTCGCGTTAATACGCATCAGGTCATCCCATCCTTCAGTAGAAGGTACCCGTTCATTTCGAGGACCACCTATGCCAGCGTTATTAACCAACACATCCAATTTCCCGTATTTGGCTACCGTACGCGATACAGCGTTTTCCCAACTCTTTTCATTGCTGATATCCAATGTCAAAAAAAGAGCGTCACCGCCAGCCCTCTTTATGTCCGAGACAATCTGTCGACCTCTACTAGTGATATCAGTTACAACGACTTTTGCGCCTTCTTCTGCAAACATACGGGCCTCAACCTCGCCCATACCCCTAGATGCCCCAGTTACTAGTGCGACTTTGTCCTTTAGTCTCATCAAGAACTCCTCGCTTCAAGCAGCAGGTTCAAAACATTAAAACCCTCATAAGCTCTTTTAGATATTTTGTTATACCCGATGATCCTACAATTTATAATGCCTACGAAATCAATATAGTAATCGCTAGCGGGCGGTATTCCCCCCATCTATACGAAGTTCACTTCCGTTCATATACGACGACTCATCAGAAGCAAGAAAAAGAATCCCATTTGCAATGTCTTCAGGTAGGCCCAGCCGGCCCATAGGATTATTAGCTTTGGCAGATTCAAGTTGTTCTTGATTTGTGAATAGTGAAAGACCCATATCAGTTTCCGTAACAGCTGGATGGACTGAATTACACCTGATGCCTTTGGAAGCATACTCAATAGCAACAGTTTTAGTCAGGGA
>Ga0310344_10001711_pt1 | contig 16667 bp, 12 predicted proteins | sample HC15DNA20200_MG_FD_203801 | JGI IMG/M metagenome (GOLD analysis project Ga0310344, IMG submission 203801) | Marine microbial communities from station ALOHA, North Pacific Subtropical Gyre - HC15-DNA-20-200_MG | ecosystem: Environmental > Aquatic > Marine > Oceanic | place: Pacific Ocean: North... | reverse complement strand
AGGATTGGCAGTGGATAGAGGTGTAACTTTTTCTAATCTTAAAGGAACACTTTTCGAATTTGCCCGCCAGATTTTTGGTCAAGAACGTCAAGTGAGATTTAGATGTGACTACTTCCCCTTCGTCGAACCGGGTGTTGACATGTCTATAGATTGCTTTAAGTGTACTGGTTCGGGTTGTAGAATTTGTTCATATACCGGATGGATAGAAATTATGGGGGCCGGAATGGTTCATCCGAGAGTATTGGACGCTGTGGGATTAGACACTCATATATATACTGGATTTGCCTTTGGGATGGGCTTGGAAAGAATTGCAATGCTTAAATACGGGATTGATGACATTCGCCTCTTTCATGGAAACGATCTTCGGTTCTTGAAACAATTTTAAAGGCAAATGTCTTGTCCATCTGTGGTCTCAGTGGGTGTTGTAATTCCGAAAACCGAACTGAAACTTTTTAACTGCGGGGGCTCTAATGAAGGTTCCATTTTCTTGGCTAAAAAAATATGTTGAAATAGATCTTCCATCCTCTGAAATAGCACATCGATTAACTATGGCTGGGAACGAAGTTGGAGAGATAGAAGAGATAGGTGCTGGATGGGACAAAGATAAAGTCATCGTAGGCGAAATTGTAGGTATTGATCCTCATCCAGATGCTGATAGGCTGAGATTGCCCACAGTTAATATCGGAGATGGAACGGAAATAAAGGTAGTTTGTGGTGCCCCAAATTTATTAGTTGGTCAAAAAATCGTATTTGCTAAAGAGGGATCTATTTTGTTCAATCCCAGAAATGGGAAAATGGAGAAACTTAAGCCTGCCAACATAAGAGGTGTAGAGTCTAGAGGAATGGTATGCTCTACACTGGAACTGGGTCTTGGAGAAGATCATGACGGGATATTGGTGCTTGATTCTGAGGCGCCCGTTGGGTTGTCACTAACGGAATATATGGGCGATTCTATTTTAGATATTGAGGTAACTCCAAATAGGCCTGATGCTTTGTCTGTACTTGGTATAGCCAGAGAAGTAGGAGCTCTCACCGCGAAATCTGTGAGGGAACCAGATATGTCCTATGTTGAAGATGGGCCAAATGTGTCCGAATTAGCATCCGTACATATAGAAAATCCGCAGTCGTGCTCTCGGTATACAGCTTCAATCATACGAGATGTTAGGGTGGGACCATCTCCAGTGTGGCTTAGAGATGCCTTGATAAAGTCAGGATTAAGGCCTATAAACAATATAGTTGATATCACAAACTATGTCATGTTGGAATGGGGTCAGCCTCTGCATGCCTTCGACTTCAATAGAATTAAAAGTAATAAAATAATTGTCAGAGACGCGAACATAGGAGAGAGACTTAAATCACTAGATGGTGTAGAACACGAATTAGCCCCCCCTATTCTTGTTATTGCAGATGTAGAAAAATCTATTGGCCTTGCTGGTGTAATGGGTGGAGCAAATACAGAAATTGATTCGGATACGACTACTGTTTTCCTGGAATCGGCTAATTTCAGTGCCTCAAACACTCGAAAAACCCGATCTTCTTTAGGGATAGATAGTGAGGCGTCGTATAGGTTTGAACGTGGTATACGACCCGAGTTGGCAGAATTAGCACTTCGGAGGGCCACTCGACTCATATCACAATTAGCTGATGGCAAGCCGGCGCAGGCTATCATTGATATCTATCCTGGCAAGCAAGAGCCAATTAATGTTAGTGTCAGTAAAAGACGAATCAATCAGCTACTTGGAGTCCAGTACAGTGTGATGGAAATTGAGAGAGTATTGATCTCATTGGGTTTCAGGCGATTGCAGGAGCCTTCGGGATTACTTGATATGATGGATACATTCTCGGGAGTAACAGTCGGGGATCAAGATGATGTCATGTGGTTTGAGCCTCCATTTTGGCGGTCAGATATTAGAATAGAAGAAGATGTAATAGAAGAATTAGCGAGAATCATTGGATATGACAGTATACCGACAGTCATGCTGTCCACATCAATACCTCATAGGCAGATTGATTATTATGCGTCGTTGCGGGAAAAGTGTAGAGATATCTTAGTATCGTGTGGGATGCAAGAATCCATATCATATTCCCTAGTTAGCTCCACAACGCTAAAAAAATTGGGAACTATTGAATCTGATAAATCCCAACTTCGTATTTCGAATCCGTTGAGCTCTGAGCACGAATTTTTGCGAACAACTTTGAGAGCCAACATTTTAGACACCTTGAGTGCCAATAGGAAGGTAAATCAAAATGAAGGTATTAGATTGTTTGAAATAGGCAAAGTATTTATGACGAAGCCCGAGACCAAAAGCTTAGATCTGCCAGAAGAAAAAGAAGTAATGATTGGACTGTTATCAGGGCCTCGCTTTCCTATGTCATGGACTGCTCCAACTGGCAATATGGGATTTTTTGACGCTAAAGGTGTAATAGAAAATCTGTCTAGGAAAACTGGCGTCGATCTGCAATATGAAGTGACAGAAAACGAAGATATGTTTCAGTCTGGGAAAGTTGCTCGAATATTAAGTAATGACGTGCTGGTTGGTACAATCGGAGAGGTTTCCGAACCCATATTGCAGAAATTCGAAGTGGAAGGGTTTCCTATAGCGTTATTTGAAATTGATTTGAATGCTTTTTTAGATGTTTCCAAATCCTCCCCGAATACTTACAAGAGTGCGAGTAGGTATCCGGAATCATATAGAGACCTAGGACTATTAGTGGACGCAGATGTGGCTTCTAGTCATGTGGAATATATTATAAGGAGACACAAAATGGTCGCAGATGTTTCTCTTTTTGATTTGTATTACGGCCAGGACGTGGAACCCGGCAAGAAGGTGGTCGCATATAGAATATCATTTCAGTCGAACGAAGCGACCCTCACTTCCACACAGGTCGATAAATATCAGGATAATATTCTCCGCGAACTCAGGAGAGAATTAGGTGCGGAGTTACGGGGATAAATATGCAACATGATGGGCATAGTCATAGACATTATGGTGAATCCATGCTTAGCGTGGAAGAGGCACTGGAAAGAATTTTAGATGCTTTTGAAGTCTTAGAACCAGAAGAGGCTTATCTACTAGATGCCCTCGGACAGGTTTTGTCGGAGGATGTAGTAGCTACGCACAATATTCCTCCATTAGATAATTCGGCGATGGACGGGTATGCGGTCAGATGTGAAGATGTAGTGGGTGCTGGCCAAGACACTCCCGTGTTGTTGAGAGTGATAGGAACCGTTGCTGCAGGCCATTTACCCAATGTGGTCGTAACTGAAGGGACAGCGGTTAGGATAATGACTGGTGCTGCGATTCCTAGTGGTGCTAACGCTGTTGTTCCATTCGAAGATACAAATGAGATGGAACAAAGGGATTCCGGTGATGATATCAATGAGATTGCCATTAGATATGAAGTTAGTGTAGGGGCGGATGTACGTCCTTTTGGTCAGGATATTCGTAAAAATGAAATAGTGCTTCGGAAAGGTAAAGTACTTAGGCCATACGAGATAGGGGTACTGGCATCACTTGGTCGTAAAAGTGTAAGTGTGATACGTCGGCCAGTAGTATCAATATTGTCTACTGGAGATGAGCTTTTGGAACCAGGAGATAAGCAGCAAGGCGAAGGTAAGATTTTTGATAGTAATAGTTCAGGTATAGGGGCCGCAGTAGCGAAATTCGGTGGTATTCCTAAACTTCTGGGGATAGCCAAAGACGATATGGACTCGGTGAATGAAAAACTTGTTGATGGCCTTTCGGCTGATATGTTTGTGACATCGGCTGGAGTTTCAAAGGGTGATTATGATTTGGTGAAAGATGTATTGTCGGATCACGGAGAAATAGATTTTTGGTCGATTCGAATGAGACCTGCGAAACCTTTAGCCTTTGGGGTTCTTAGGTCCCAGGATGGTAGGACCGTACCTCATTTGGGATTGCCCGGTAATCCTGTCAGTGCTCAAGTTGCTTTTGAGCAGTTTGGAAGAGCCGCAATCTCAAAAATGATGGGTAAGACAGAGTTTAGGAAGCCTGTTGTCAATGCGATTCTTGATGACTCTATATACAACGAAGATGGACGTAGAATGTATGCCAGAGTCGTTGTTTCTTCAAAGGATGGTAAGTATCATGCGAAACTAACTGGTGCGCAGGGATCTAACCTTCTCACTTCTATGACTCTAGCTAATGGGTTAGCAATTTGTCCCGAGGGGGTGGCAATAAAACGATCAGGGGATTCCATTGAGGTGCAAATGCTTGATTGGTCGGAGGACTTTTTCCCTCCATCAACCTAGTTGTAATTTGTGTTAATTTAGATGTGGAATGTAGTTGGGACTTTTGAAATCGGGTGTTGGTTAGTTGAGTATGTGGTAAGCTCTCAGTGTCGGTGTATATAAGCTAAGTGTAACTAGTTCGGAGGTAAGGGCCAATGACGGATAGCCAGTCGCGGCGGGGAGAGGATACGTCAGAGATGCAAGATGAAGAATATTATCCAGAGTTTTTTGTATCTCGCGAACAAGCGGATATGGAAGGTAGATCCCTGCAGACAATGATTATCAATAGGATGAGTTACACAGATCGCCAGAAATATGAAGATGCTGATCAGAATGTTGATGATTTAGTGACCCAAATTGTGGAAAGTAGTAGCCAGGACTCCGACTTCCTTTTGCCAGATACGCCTTTGAAAGAGGCAGTTTTCCGAGTTATGTTGGCGAGTGGGAATGTACCTGTGACTGCAGAGCAGATTAGCGAATATCTATCTGAAAGGTGGGCGATGACGCCATATCCAAGGGATGTTTCGCCAAAGGTTATTCAACGTCTGCTCGAAAATAGTGCTGCCTATTGTATCGCACAGATGCCTCAGGCCGAGCCTGATTCGGATGAGGAAGCCAGCTAACGTGGGCTTGATGAACACTAGATTACCAAGACAAGGGCGCTAGTCTTCCGGTTCTTCTCTCTTGCGCCTTTTCTTGCCCGTAATTTGTACGCTTTCGGGCACAGAAATGGCATCTGAGCTTAAACCTTTTCCTAGTTTGACCTTTTTCGGTTTTTTGTTTTCCCTTTTAGGTGATTTGCCTTTGGCCATGACCTTGCTCCGCCTGGAATGGTAGTGCCTCGCTTGAAGTGTAGACTATAAGAAAAATTATGTAAAGGTTAATTTACATGGTCAGGGTAGCTGCCTCATGATACAATATGATATACCCCTTGTCGGGACAATCCGCCTCGGGGTGTTAATATTTAGTAGCTGGGAGAAATCCAGGATATGGATGTTCAAACACTGAAGTTATCGAATAGAACTGTACTGGGGAAAAGGGTTAGGCAACTCAGAAAGAATGGAATCCTACCAGTGCATGTTTACGGCACAAATGAAGCACCTCAATCACTTCAAGGTGATATTCGCGTCTTGAATCGTCTGATACCTCAAATAGGTACCAACATCCCTGTATCTGTTGAGGTAGAGGGCAGCGATAGTATATGTTTTGTGCGAGAGGTTCAACGACATCCCGTAACTGAAGATCTATTGCACGTGGATTTCATCAGGGTGGATGTTTCCCAAGTCACGCAAGCAGAAGTACCAGTTTTGCTTGTCGGAGAGGCTCCGGCTACAAGGCAGGGAGGGACACTACTCCTGCAATTACAAACTATATTAGTAGAAGCCTTACCTATGAATATCCCCGCCTCTATAGAAGTAGATGTTGAAAGCCTTGACGATTTTGAGAAGGCTATTTATGTTCGTGACGTTGCTGTGGGTAATGACGTGACGGTTATAAGCGATATAGAGGATATGATTGCCAGAGTTAGTCCTCCTAGAGTTGAAGTTGAAGAAACGCCTCTGGATGAGGAGGGTCTTGAAGGTGATGAAGAAGGCATGGCAGAGGACGGTGTGGAAGGTGAATCAGGGGATGAAACTCAGTCTGGAGAATAATGGTCTGGCTGGGATTTGAGATTATTCTCGTTTTGAGACTCTGTTTAGGCTACTCTGTATTTTTTAAGGAATTCCTTGTTTGGTGTGAATCCAAATCCGGGTCTTTCAGGTGGGCTGGTATGTCCGTTTGAAAGGTCGAGGGTCTCTTCATAGATATTGCCCCACATTGGATCAAAGGCCTGTGCATAGTATTCCAAGATGAGCCCATTTGGAATTGCAGATACTAGATGCACATGAATTTCCTGTTTGCCGTGGGGAGCAATAGGCAAATCTTGTGATTGTGCCAGTGAAGCCACTTTCATAAATTCCGTTACTCCGCCCATTATCAATGCATCTGGTTGTATGATGGCAGCACATCTGTTATTTATCAAATCTCTGAATCCGTATCGAGTATATTCATTCTCTCCTGTAGCAACTGGTATGGATGTAGCAGTTGATATTAAACGATGGCCTTCATAATCGTCCGGGTTGACTGGTTCCTCAAACCAGTAGACGTCGTATTGTTCCACCTTTCTGGCAATGTTTATTGCATCATAAAAAGTATATGCGCAATTGGCATCCATGAGTAGTTTTATGTCCGGCCCTATGGTTTCTCTTACAACTCGTATCCTCTCAACGTCTTCGTTTATGGGCACTCCGCCAATTTTCATTTTTACTGCTTTGGCGCCGGTATCTAGAGCGCTCTCCATTTCCTTGGATAATTCATTTAATCCTTTTCCTTCTTCGTAATAGCCTCCAGCAATGTAAACTGGAATCTTATTGGTGAATCCACCAAGTAATTTGTAAACTGGTTGACCTGATGCTTTACCTTTGATGTCCCATAGAGCGATATCAATTCCACTGATAACCCTGGTTGAAATCCCGCGTCGTCCCACTAGTTTGGGTTGCCACATTTCGTTCCAGATCTTTTCGTTCAGAAAAGGATCTTGGCCTATAACGAAGCCTTTCATGAAGTCCAGAATGCCTGGCTTTGCGGTATCTCCTTCGTTATCCCCCCCAATGTAGCCGTATCCTGTAATACCTTCATCAGTTTCAATCTGCACGACACTTAAGGCAACTGTAGGATAAGTGTACCTTCCGTTCCGTATGGGCCTAGGGCGGGGCCACCTGTAAATTTCAAGACTTACGTCTGTTATCTTCATCTTGTGATTCTCTCCAAGCAATACTAAGCTAGCCAGAAAATGTTAATTTACCCATAGATAATATCTCCAGCATTCTAGCACAGCGTATGATATAAATTGTAAAAACATGAGCCTAGTATGCGGTATAAGAAAATAACATCCCTATGGTAGATTAGGGGTGCATATAGGTCGTAAGGTATCTTTAGAACATAATCGCTTGAGGTCCGTGGGTTTCTATTGTGCTGGGAGAATGTTATGAGAAGTCGGATTCCGTTTTCACTGATATTAATAATCGCTTTAATTATAACCTTAGCGGGATGGACATTTTTTGGTAAGAATATTAGCGCTGCACCTCCCGTTGTGAGCCTAACTCTGCCAACTACTCAGGTTGCAGAAGGTCGTTTCCCGTTTACTTTTCAGGGCACGATTCTGGATGGTGATGGGAATGCTGTTTCTAATAGTGCCCATGAGTTAACTCTCGCAATTTATGACGGTCAAGATGCACGGACCCCTTTGTGGTCAGAGAAGCAAACGGTATTCACTTATGAAGGTCTCTTCACGATTATTTTGGGAGAAGACACGGAAATATCGCCAAATATATTTTCCGATAATGCGCAGACGTGGCTAGGAATAAGAGTAGATCATAATTCAGAATTGCAGCCTCGTGTTCGCATGACATACTCTCCATATGCTTTTCATGCTGTCACGGCAGATAATATTAGAAATGCTCTTCCAACTGCGGCTCAGATTGCTACTTTGAGGTGGTATGAAGTGAGTGATATTGGGTTCAAGGTATCGGTTGGGGATGAGCCGAGTGCCATAGCGTTTGATGGAGAGTATTTATGGGTAGCCAATCGTGGTGACGAAGAAGAATCGGACGATGACGCTTTGACAAAAATTAATCCGTCAACTGGATATACAGCTGGAAGTGTAAAGGTGGGTACAAACCCAGTTGCGATCGTGTTTGACGGGAAGAGTTTATGGGTAGCGAATCAAGATAGTGACAATATAACCAAGTTTGACATAAATAAGACAAACAAAAAGACTTTGTCTGCAAATGGTGAGAGACCAGTGGCTTTGTCTTTTGATGGCAAATATGTTTGGGTACTCGTTGAAGGATCAGATTCTGTAGTTCGATACAACGTATCTACTGAAAAGGCCGTTGATGAAGATGGAAATTCGTCTAATGGGATAACTGGTATTTCTGTGGGAGATAGGCCAACTGCTATTGCTTTTGATGGAACCATGATGTGGGTTTTGCATTCTGGTAATAATAATATAACTAGAATAAATAGCTCGACTGCAACGGTAGTTGACACGTTATCTAAAGGAGATGGTCAATCCGATATAGTGTTTGATGGTCAGAATATGTGGGTTACTGATGAAGGGGATGATTCTGTTATAAAAATTAGAGCATCCGATGGAATGACTTTGGGGCGGTATGATTCCAAAGGTGATAGACCAGAAGCATTAGCATTTGACGGCAGGGCTATATGGATAGCGAATAAACGTGACGATGAAGTTACTAAGTTAAAATCGTCCAATGGGGAATTAATAGGGACTTTTGCCGTAGGCGGTTCTCCAGTTGCAATGGCATTTGATGGTACGGATGTGTGGGTAGTGGCTAAAGATGACGACCAAATCATTAAGAAATAGATAGATATGGATCATTAGATGAGAGTGCCTTACAGAACAAGATGGATAGTTGGCTTTTTAAGTTTGGCCTTGATCGTAGTGGTAGTGTTTAGCGCGAATTTTGCCAGTGCTGAGAATTCGCGTATGTTCCTTAGATGGACAGCCTTTTCAGCAGGTATTGTAGATTCAAAAAATGATGATAACCAGATTAACGCAAGCCTCGGTATAACCACAACAGGCAAATTCTCATCTGATAAATACAAAATTGAATTGGGATATTATAACGGTAGTAATATGGTCGCCAATGCTTACGCAAAGGAAGTATCCGAACTATCCTTAACTCCCATATCAATGGCGCACTTATCAATTGTCGCTACGGCATCGACCTCTAATAAGTTACAAATTGAAACGGAACAACCAGAGGTCATATCCACAACCGTAGTTAATGATGAAACTGTTCAGAGTTCAAATCAGCTAGTGGAAGACGATGAAGACATTACATCTTCTAATGATATTACGAGTCTACTTTCTCCTACGATTGAGAATGTAGGTGCAGACAAGGCTAGTATTATTGTCTCAATCACAGCTACGCCTCTTCCTTTTACCAGTAAGTCGGGCTCTGGAGATGAAAAGGATGAAATAAGATCAGGCCCCGCAGAGAGTGAAATTGTATCAACCGATTTAAATAGAAGTGCAAAAGCAACTCCTTTTGTGTTGGTTATTACACCCACACCTTCTGAGGACATATCGAAAGAGATCCAATCATCCGGATCATGTAATGCCTTTTTTGCAGGTAAGCAAGAATCATCCGATTTAGGGTATTTATTGTTTATTGTGGCGCCTGCATTATTATGGAAATATAAATCTCGCAGGTAAAATTACAAATATAAAAACGTATTGGTACCATGAAATCAGCTACGAATATTCACGAATTGTTGTAACATGCGTTTTCAGAATCCGATAAGACAGTTGAGAGAATATCCTCAAGATGTTTAGGGTGTAAGATGGCTAATTATTTGTATTCTCAGTGGAACATGTCGCGGCGGACACCAAACATTAAGCACGACACGCTTATACATAGGCTTTCAGATGATGTTCTCACATCGAAAAGTTTGAAGGGTTCTCTCCAGAGTTTGTTGCAGTCTGGAATAGAGGACGAGGATGGACGCACTATTTCCGGATTACAAGATTTGATAGAAGCACTTCAGAGATTTCGCCAAGATCAACTAGAGACATATAACCCTAATTTCGTCAAAGAAGATTTAGTATATAGACTGCAAGATATCGTAAAAAGTGAGCGGCTTGGTATGGAAACACGTCTCGTTGATGCTAGAGAAGATGCAAAGAAGGGTGACTTTCAAGATGCAATGGATCTTCTAGAACATCTCGTGAAAGATAATGTATCAAGACTCGATGACCTGCCTGAAGGAGTGGGTGATAAAATAAGGAATCTCCGCCAATATGATTTCATTGATCATATGGCGAGGCAGAAATTTTTGGAACTATTAAGATCTCTTCAAGATTCGGCGGCAGGACATTTAATAGAGTCCATAAGTGGCGAAATCGGTAGTTTGACAGAGAACGAAATTAGTGATTTCGGAAATATGCTTGCCTCTTTGAACAGCCTGCTCAATGATAAGGCAAGTGGCAAAGATTTGAAATTTCAAGAATTTATTGATATTCATGGGCAATATTTTAAAGATGTTAAGGCAGGCGACCTTGAGGAGCTGATAAGCAGATTAGCGGGGCATATGGCTGTAATGCATTCGCTAATGTCGAGTGTTGATGTTGAGAAGAGAAAAGATATTGAAGATGCTCTGCGAGCTTCATTTCCTCCGCCTATTATCAAAGACTTGGAACTTTTGACCTCTACAATGTATGAACATTTCAATATGGATAAGCTAGTAAGGGAATACAACTTTCTAGGTGATAATGATGTAACGCTAGATCATGCAATGACGTTACTCTCAGAATTGCAAAAAATTGATGAATTGGAAGCCAATATAAATCAGGCTATAAAAGACGTCAATTTACATGATCTGGATTTAGATTCCATTGGAAATTATTTAGGGCAGGAATATCGATCAAGTGCTGAGTTTCTGCAAGATACGATGTCAGAGTTTGAAGATGAGGGATATTATAAGCGGTCGGGGAAGAGATTTGAATTTACCCAAAGTGGGATTCGGAAACTCGGACAGAGAGCACTGAGAGAAATACTGGCTGAATTAAAAAGAGACCGGAATGGATATATTAAGTCTAATTTTTCTGGAGAAGGCTGGGAGTACAATGGACGAAGTAAACCCTATGAATATGAAGAGGCATTAGACATAGATCTTCATCGCACGCTATTCAATACGTTAACAAGATCGGGTATTAAAATACCCTTAGAAGTTAAGGCAGAGGATTTTGAAAGCAAAGAAAGAGAAGATTTAACTCAAACGGCTACAGTGCTTCTTTTGGATCAGAGCAGATCAATGGGTATGTTTGGCAGCTTTGAAGCGGCCAAGAAAGTTGCACTGGCCCTTAATTATCTTATTATTAGCCAGTATCCGAGGGATCGATTTTACGTGGTTGGCTTTTCTGACTATGCCTCGCAAGTCAAGTCCAGTGATTTAGGAGACTTGAGATGGAACGCCTGGGTTTCAGGAACTAATATGCAACATGGTCTTTCCGTGTCTCGCACATTATTGTCTAGGCAAAAAGTGTCTAATAAGCAGATAATCATGATTACGGATGGTGAACCTACCGCACACATTGAAGACGGTAAAGCCGTGTTTAGCTATCCACCGGATTGGGTAACGATAGATGAAACACTTAGAGAGGTTAAGAGATGTACGAAAGAGGGAATTACAATAAATACCTTCATGCTTGAGGCGAATTATTATTTATCTGACTTCATAAATAGAATCACCAAAGTTAACAAAGGCCGTGCATTTTTCACTGACGCTCACGAGATGGGCCGTTATATTATGAAGGATTATTTTAGAAATATACAAAGAGTTATATCATGATTACTCAGGATGCCTTTACGGTACAGGACTGTTCGTATAATTCTCGGATGAAGTTAGTTCTATTAGGACTTTGCAAGAGGTATTAATTCATGGTGAATAAGTGGTGGTTAATTGGCGGGGGCGTATTTTTATTTTTCTTAGTCATTGCAAGTATTGTAATGTCAATTCTTGAGGAAGCCGACCAAATGTCTGAGGGTACTGCAGAATGGACTGTTCAGAGATTTATCTCAGCAAGTCTTGATGATAATTTTGATTTGGCGTACAGCTTTTTGTCAGGTGATGTGCAAAGCAATTGCTCAGTAGAGGATTTTGCAGACAATCTAAGGTCAGATTTATCCGACAGAGAATACAGAATTGTTCTGGATAGTGTAGTTCCAGTTGGGACTTCTACGTTGGTTAAGGTTACAATTACAGAATTTGAATCTGATGGATTCCTCGGATCTTCGGAGTGGTCCCACTCCGAAAAATTTACTCTACATGAACTAGGCGGCACATGGCTGCTCACCAAATATCAGTGGCCCTATGATGGTTGTGGTGAGGTTGACGTTTCTTAATAATCGCAGGCAACAAAGGGACATTTAGTATGACCGGACTGACTATAATTTTGGAGATATTGTTCGCCCTAGGCTTGCTTGTTCTTGTATTGACGTTGTGGCGCCGCTACAGATCTTCCCCAAGTGATGCTAGAGGAATGGGAACCGTCAAAAGATTGTATTTTTATGGCGTTTGTTTCGTTTCGCTTTTCATGGTAATTAACGGGGCTATATTGCTCGTCCAAGTTTTGGCAGAGTCTTTCTCAGGAACCACAATGTTTGCAAAATCAAGTGGGATCGTTGCAGGGGGGATTGCATTAGTTGTGGTAGGTTTTCCTTTGTGGGTATTTCATTGGCGAATGATTCAGGTACGTGCCTTAAATGTCCCAGCAGAAAGTCAGACACTTATTAGGAAATTTTATATCTATTTACTACTAGGTGTTTCTTTGTCAATGGCTGCTAATTCAATAGTTGGCCTGCTACGTTGGATATTGGGTGTAGAGGCATTTAGTGGATATGATTTAGGTGGATTTATAGCCTGGCTTGCTATTTGGTTAATGCATTGGCGTCTTGAGTTAAGGGAGGGTCAAACAACGCGAGAGAATGCTCTAATTAGACAGTTCTATATATATTCCGTGTGTTTGATTTCTTTGGCTGCATTGTGTTTTGGCCTCGGGAGGATGATTTATTTTCTGCTTTTGGACGGATATCAAATTGCCTCTTCGTCAGTAGTTTTTCTGAATGAAAGTGGTGGAGCCTGGCGCCCTTCTGTGAGAGATGCACTTGTGTCCTTTGTGGTAGGTGGGACGATTTGGTTGAAGCACTGGGGAATTACCCCCAAAGAGTGGACAGGGTTGGGTAATCTGACAACCGAGTCGTTGATTTTGAAAGTGTATTTGCACATATGCGTAGTAGTGGGCGGGGTAGTTCTTACGTTTACTGCTCTGGGTATAACGTTGACTGGTATATTTCAGTGGCTGCTGAGTGCTACTGACGAACGGTTATTGACGCATTTTGAATTTATTCCAGGTACGATCGCACTATTTTCCGTCGGGACAGGATTGTGGATTTACCATACTTGGTTGTTACACGAAGCGCAGTCTTACACTGAGGATAGAATTGATCCTGCTGGACGACCATATTTGTATTTGGTAATGACCATTGGCGTCGTTTTGTTGGCGGTAGGAATGTTTTTCTTAGTAGGCACAATTTTAGATTTGCTTATAAATTTTGCCACTGATGTAACCAACAAGGATGAAAGTCTTGAAAGACTAAGTACTAGTCTGAGTCTTCTAGTGATTGGTTCCATTACTTGGTTGTATCACTGGAAAATCTCTCAAAATGTGATTTCCGTAGAAGGCTTGCAAGAAACCTCTGCTTTGGCTAGAAGAGCCCACGTGATGTTTGTTATTGGTGTGGGCGTGATCTCGTCTCTAGTTAGTGCAAGTATAATATTATTCATTGTCTTGAAGGATATTTTGGATTCTGATGTTACGCTATCTACGATAAACGATATAGGTATGCCCTTATCCTTGATATTGGCCCTGAGCATCATCTTGCCGTATTACTATTCGATTTATAGAAGAGAGAAAGTATTAGTTTCGCCAGTCTCTCGGCAACACAACTTTGCGAGGAAAGAGGTTTCCATTATCATTGGTGCTGAACATGTTGGTTTGGTAGAGATGATCGAAGAACTTTTAGGCTATTCAATTGTCGTGATTCCCTGGATTGATGATGAATCTTTTGTACCTGATATGACTCGTAATGAATGTCGAGAAATTGCCATTCGTGTAGCTGAAACTCCGGGAAGACGAGTCACGTTGATAGCAAGTCATAATGGTCTGGATATGTATTCGCACACATGATTTTACGAGAATCTATCAGGTGTAAATTGATCAACGGACATATCGGTTTTGCCTAGGGTTATCAAATCTGCGATGGCCTTCCCAATACCTGGTCCAAGTAGGATTCCTTTCCTGCCGGCTCCAGTAGCCAAATATACGTTTTCCCACCCTGGTGCATTACCAATTATAGGCAGTCCATCAACTGTTATAGGACGTAGACATGCGGTGTGTTTCACAATTTCTGCATCTTTGAGAGAAGGCATTAGTTTGAATGCACTTCCGAGCAGTTTGTCTTTTGCTGACGTGGTAGGTTCCTTGTTGAAACCTTCCTCCGTTTCAGTTGCGCCAACCCAGACCAAGCCGTTTGCTCTATGGTATAGTGTTGCTCCCGTTCCTGAAAAATCGTGTGCTAAGGGCGTCTGAGGCTTTATTCGTACTATCTCCCCTTTTACTGGTCGAATAGGAATACTTATATTTAGCCAACCTTCGGCTTCAACGGACCATGGCCCCGTGGCTATTATTAGAGCTCCGCAGTATACGGGTTCCCCATTTATGATAACTCCGATAGTCTTGTCGCCGTTTAAGATTACTTCCGTTGCTTCGCCAATTAACAAAGATGCACCCATATGCTCAGATGCTTTGAATAATGCTGTTGTAAATTCGAATCCACTTAGACATGAATTCCCCTTGGAAATAAGCCCCTTAATGGCTTGAGGATTTAAATTGGGTTCTAGTTTAAGGAGTTCTGATGATTCCAACCATTGAGCAGAAAAACCTTCAACAGCGTCAAAGATGTCCTTAGTGATACTCATATCTGAGATATCAGATTCCTGAAAGGCTACGTCTATCATATCTACAGGTGCAGGATGAAATTCTACTCCGGATTCTTCTTGTAACTCAGAGCTGAAGGCTTTGTGGATTCTGAAGGATTCCTTCGCCAATGCGCTTATTGGACCTGGTATGCCAACGCCTTGCATAGGATTGAGCCCGCCGGCATTGTAACCTGATGCTTGACTGGCTATGCCCTCGCGCTCTACCAGGGTAACATTGACTTTGTTTTTGGAGAGGAAATAGGCTGCAGCACAACCTGCAGCGCCACCGCCAATTATTAATACATCAGTAATATTGGTCATTTATACACAGCCTTCTCTTTTAATATAAAGTACATAAAGAATTATTCATTTATTGTCCGTTTTTCTATATTGGGGTTCTTGATAGATGATACACATATCAAGGCCATAACATATGAAATTGCCCCAAACAAAAATATGCTTGAGTAGCTTTTAGTGACGGTATACAACAATGTTCCGAATGTAGGGCCTAGCCCTAGTGCAGAGATTTGGAATACTCCCATTAGGCCAGTTATGGAACCGAAAGATCCTTTTCCAAAATAATGTGCCATCATCATGCTACCCATTATATTTAATCCTCCAGATACCGTTCCATAGACTATCACCGTAATGAACCCAAATTGATCTATTGGCATAATTAAGAACATTAGTAGAGTCGTGCAAGAAAGGGTGAGAACACCTATTGTTAACGGCTTGGGCGATAGTTTATCAGAGATGAATCCATATATAGGGTTTCCGAATGAACCCAGGAAGGAGCTAATACTCAAGGCCAATGTAGCTGTTGCCAGTGGTACGCCAGAACTTTTTAGAAGTGGAACCACTTGAAAATTAATTGTTCCGGAAGTAAGAACCGATAGAGATTCTGCGATTATTATGAGCCAAAAGGCAGGAGTGAGGATTGCTTCTCCAGTCGACCAGTTGAGATTTTCATTCAGGGCATGTCGGGTTTTGACTTCGGATTTCTTAGTGTGTGACTTAGGAGAGAATTGAGCTTTGTCTGGCAATACTTCGTTGTCTGCCATGGGCAAACCTAGGTCAGATGGACGCCTACGCATTATCAAAAGCATAGGTAAAATCATTATCAAGGAGAGTAATGCTTGTACTTGATACGCGTTTCTCCAACTTCGCGACAACGATATCAAAGCAAATATTTGTATGTGTATTGATGCTCCGAAAGGTCTCGCCATAGTGGCTATGCCAAGGGCTAGGTTTCTTCGCCTTTGAAAGAAATTGACTGCAGCCGTTCTAGGTACAACACCGACAAGGACGGGTTGGGAAATAGTTCTGCCGATTATGATAGCCATGCAAAATTGCCAAGCTGCGTTAGAGTTGGCAATATAAAAAAAAGAAAGGCCTACAATAAATGCGGCCAGAGGCATCATCCCACGGGGGCCATAGCGGTCTGCTAGTCTCCCAATGAATGGAGTAGTTATTCCTGAAGACCAAGTGCCAATACTCACCCCTAACGCAACAGTATTACGGCTCCATTGAGTGTCTTCAAAAATAAAATTTTGCACTCCACCAATAAGCAATTGCGCATTTCCCGTTGCGCAATACGTGCTCATTGCGCCAACTGCTAGAATGGCCCATCCGTAATAGAAAGGCATTCTAGGATGCCAATTTAGGAACTTTCTAATATATGCCAAGCTTTGTACAAATCCTCAGATATGCTTTTAATCTTATTTCGGATTAGAGATCAAATGACATGAGTTCGTCCGAGAAGAGTATTTCTCCATCATAATGATCTCGCACATCTCCGATACCTTTT
>Ga0310344_10001710_pt1 | contig 16670 bp, 15 predicted proteins | sample HC15DNA20200_MG_FD_203801 | JGI IMG/M metagenome (GOLD analysis project Ga0310344, IMG submission 203801) | Marine microbial communities from station ALOHA, North Pacific Subtropical Gyre - HC15-DNA-20-200_MG | ecosystem: Environmental > Aquatic > Marine > Oceanic | place: Pacific Ocean: North... | reverse complement strand
GTCAGCCTCGTTAGAGTGAGTTTACGAGCCCGCCCCTTCGCGGAGAATGTGGCTAAGTTGATCTTGGGTGCTTGTGCGGCGGCGGCTGTTTTTGTCACTCTAGGAATTATTCTTTCACTTATTTTCGAGTCCATTCGTTTCTTTTCTTTAGTGTCTTGGAGCGAATTTCTCTTCGGACTTCAGTGGAGTCCACAAATTGCCCTGAGAGAAGACCAAGTAGGTTCTTCAGGGGCCTTCGGAGCGGTACCAGTTTTTACGGGTACCTTGCTTATAACGATTATTGCCATGTTTGTTGCAGTACCTGTTGGCCTTTTTTCAGCGGTTTATTTGTCCGAATACGCGAAGCCCACTGTTCGAGCGATAGTAAAACCGCTGTTGGAGGTCTTGGCTGGAATTCCAACCGTTGTATACGGATTCTTCGCAGCCCTTACAGTCGCTCCCTGGATCAGGGTTCTAGGGGTCGGTTTGGGGCTCGATGTGGCTTCAGAAAGTGCACTTGCTGCAGGCCTAGTGATGGGAATCATGATTATCCCCTTTGTGTCGTCACTTTCCGATGATGTAATTAATGCCGTTCCTAATGCGCTAAGAGAGGGTTCTCTTGGCTTGGGTGCTACACGTTCGGAAACTATTCGTAGAGTGGTTCTGCCAGCGGCGCTGCCTGGGATAGTTGGTTCCGTCCTTTTGGCGGTTTCTCGAGCGATCGGTGAAACTATGATCGTCGTGATGGCGGCAGGCCTAGCTGCCAATCTAACCGCCAATCCCCTTGAAGCCGTCACTACTGTGACCGTTCAAATTGTTACGCTGCTAGTGGGAGATCAGGAGTTTGATAGCGCTAAAACGTTAGCTGCCTTCGCGTTAGGCCTAACGTTATTCTTGGTCACTCTTGTCCTTAATGTCATCGCTCTCAGAGTGGTGCGAAAGTATCGAGAGCAATATGAATAGTTACGGGGTAGAGGAAAGCAAGAATGGAGAGAGTCAGCGCCAAAAGCGCCATCGTTCGGAACGTAATTTTCGAAGATTAGGACTCTCCGCAATTCTTTTTGCGCTGAGTGTTCTGGTATTGCTTCTCGCGACTATTACGCTGAGGGGATACAAGGCATTTCATCAGCATGAAATCGCTCTGGAGTTTGATTTTGATCCGGAAAGGTTTGATATTGACCCAGAAAATGATCCAGAATTGAGAAACGCAAACTTCAACCTTCTCGTTAAGAGCGCGATTCTCTCTACTACTACCGACAAGTTAAATAGAAAAGAAAGAAGAGCACTCTTTGCGCTTGTTTCGTCCGGCGCATCTTTTGAACTACGTACCATACTTCTTGGCGATTTGACCGCACTTGGGAAAAAATCGAAATTATCAATTCCTCTGTCCGATGATGCGGACATGCTTTTGAAAGGAGCGATTCCTCGCGAGGTTCCAGAATCCGATCGTATTCTTAGCGATAGACAAATTTCCTGGGTAGACATGTGGTTGGCACAGGGAAGAATTTCTCGAGTCTTTAATCATCGGTTCTTTAGCAATGGAGATAGCAGAAATCCTGAGTTGGCCGGAATCTGGGGTGCACTGGTAGGTTCGATGTGGACCATTTTAATAACACTAATGCTGTGTTTTCCGATTGGTGTGGCAGCGGCGATCTACTTAGAAGTATTTGCTAAGAAGAATAAATTGAACGATTTCATCGAGGTGAATATAAATAACCTCGCAGCTGTCCCTTCAATTGTTTTTGGTCTTCTAGGTCTAGCTGTGTTCTTAAACTTTTTTGGCTTTCCTCGCTCCGCTCCCCTTGTAGGCGGAATGGTGCTAGCCCTTATGACGCTTCCTACAGTAATCATTGCTGCTCGTTCTTCCATTGCAGCTGTTCCTCCTTCTATTACCGAAGCCGCCATGGGAATGGGGGCTTCTCCGCTGCAGGTGGTGCTACATCATGTTTTGCCGCTTGCCATGCCAGGTGTTTTAACAGGTACAATTATTGGGATGGCGAGAGCTTTGGGTGAGACCGCTCCTCTACTAATGATAGGAATGGTGGCATTTATTGTTGATATTCCAGACGGTCCGATGACCGCTTCAACGGTTCTTCCTGTACAGGTCTATCTCTGGGCAGATAGTCCAGAAAGGGCTTTCGTAGAGAAAACCTCGGCAGCCATTATGGTGCTATTGGTATTTCTTATAATAATGAATCTCGCCGCGGTTTTATTGCGCAACCGTTTCGAGAAAAGATGGTAGGAGATACCGAGTGTGGAAACTCAATTCTTGAATAAGATAACTACGAGAGACTTGAACGTGTTCTATGATGAAAATCAAGCCATCTTTGATGTGAACCTCGATATTGCGGCCAAAAGAGTGACTGCATTAATTGGACCATCGGGTTGTGGAAAATCTACGTATCTAAGATGTCTAAATCGAATGAACGATGTTATCGAATCGTGTCGCGTCGAAGGAAAGATTACAATCGATGGTGAGGATATCTATGACCGAAACGTCGATCCGGTACAACTTCGGGCGCGGGTAGGAATGGTCTTTCAGAAACCCAATCCTTTTCCTAAATCAATATTCGACAATGTTGCTTACGGCCCTTCGATCCACGGCTTGGCCGAGCATAGAGAAGATTTAGAAGCGATTGTTGTCAAGAGTCTTGAGCGAGCGGGCCTTTTTGGTGAAGTCAAAGACCGCATGCGGGACCCAGGAACAGGTTTGTCGGGTGGGCAACAGCAACGACTTTGTATTGCCAGAGCGATTGCGGTTGATCCGGAAGTAATCCTAATGGATGAGCCATGTTCTGCGCTTGATCCGGTAGCAACTGCGAAAATCGAAGAGTTAATGTCGCAACTTAGAGAAAATTTCACGATTGTTATTGTTACCCATTCGATGCAACAGGCCGCTAGAGTTTCTCAACGAACAGCATTTTTTCATCTCGGTGTATTAATTGAAGAAGGAGAAACGGGGAATGTCTTCACCGATCCAAATCATGAAATGACTCAAGACTATATAACTGGGCGCTTTGGTTAAAGCGAGGGGCGAATTTTATGACGCGTATAGTTGAACCTTTTATCCAAGATCTTAGGCAGCAAGTACTTAAAATGGGCCGGATGGCTGAGGCTATTGTTGCAAAGTCGATGGCTTCGGTTTTTGATCACAACGCTTCTCTTGCATTGGAAGTTCCAAAGGATGATTTGGAAATCGATAGAGCGGATGTAATTATCGATGAAATGGTTTTGCGCGCTCTCGCTCTTCAAGCACCAGTAGCGGACGATCTGCGCCAGGTGATCTCGATCAAGATGATGGCGACTGATCTCGAACGCGTTGGTGATTTGGCAAGAAATATTGCAAAGTGTGCGGTGCGGCTAATAGAAAAAGAAGATGTAGTGTTTCCCTCAAAATTAGAAGATCTTTCGGTTCAGTCCCAAAGACTTCTTCAACGTTCACTGGATAGCTTTAGTGAGAGTGACTCTGACCGTGCGGAAATGATCCTCGTAGAAGACGATTTAATCGATGCGGATCAGGACATTGTTGTAGCAGAAACTGTAAAAACGTTAATGAAGCACCCTGAAATCAGTAGCCAGGGAGTGGATATTATACTCATTGCTAAACACTTAGAGAGAATTGCTGACCACGCGACAAATATTGCGGAAGAAGTGATCTATTGGACAGATGGACGAAATGTTAAGCACCAAGACAAGTTAAATTCGGATTAAAGGTGGTATTCGGTTACGGTATGATTTCTGGTCCTGAATTTTTACAGGCAGGTATTCCAGCAGTTCTGAGAGCTTCTGCACTCGCACGTAGTTTAGAGGGAACTGCTACCAATGTGCCAAAGCTAAGAGAAATCAGCCCTGTGAAGGCGGCGATGACCCTTGCGGACTCGGAGACGCAGGAAGTTATATTACTTTCTCTTCGAGAAAGATTTTCTTCCGCCCAACTTTTGGCCGAAGAAGATACATCTTCTGTTTCCAGCTTTTCGGAACAAGGGGAAGAGACAATTGTCTTGGACCCTATTGATGGAACCTTCCATGGCTATCTTGGAGGTGAGGGGCCTTACTCGACTAATTTAGGCTTAGTGAAGGAAGGCAGGTACTCTGTATCCATCGTTTCTTTACCGAGAGAGCATCTGATATTTTACGTAAGCTCCGAGGGAGCTCCAAAAATACAAGAAGCGACCGGTGCTCCTCGATTGGCGCGCGTGACTTCAAAAGGACGAGGCATCTTTGTCTCTCAGTATGTTCCTGATTCTGTTCGCACCGCCCTTAGCGAGAAGGGGTACGAGCCTACTTTTGGAAGCGGTGGTGCAATTTCTGTCGCGCCGTTGGTTCCAGGCGTTGTTGCTGGTTTGCGAGTGAGCCCCAGCGCGGAAGGGGTGAGCATCAGAGGGCGGGTTGGCTTACCGATTACCTTGGCAGCCGGGGCAATAGCAGCAACAAAGTCGGGTGACTTCCCACTAGAAATATCTCAAAAGAGTGATCATCTGATTACGGCCACCGACGAGGCTACTTTAAAAGACATCCGCGACGCCCTTACGCAACCGTAGAATGGACTTCTACATGTTTGTGTAGTCGGGCCCCTCACCACCTTCTGGAGGAGTCCAAGTAATAACTTGATAAGGGTCTGCAATATCACACGTCTTGCAATGCACGCAGTTCTCATGATGGATGAATAGTTTCTTTTTCCCGGGACGGTCGGGGTCTTCGAGCATCTCGTATACGGCCGCGGGACAAAAGGATTCACATGGATTTCCGTACTCTTCGGTGCAGACCTCGGTGCAGAGATCCGTATTCGCTACGACTAGGTGGGATGGCTGATCAGCTTCATGTTGAGTACCGCTAAATCCGACCAGATGCTCCTTCGAGAATGTTAACACCCCGTCAAAGTCAAACTCGGATTTCGAGCGCTTCTCAGGAGGAAGCTCCTTCAGTTTCTTGTAGTGACTGTGGCCTGCTTGAAATTGGATGCGATCCTTTAACCCGGAACCGTCTGTTAAGAACAGGCGGAAGGGCTCATTAAGGAAGAAGAATGGCAGGCCCATTGAAAACGAACCGTGAAAATTCCTCGCTTTATAGTGCTCTTCAAAGGCCCAACTGTTTCGGTATCGCTCTGTATACCCTCCAAGGGTCGTAGTTGTAAAGTCGTCGTTTTTTAATGCATCGACGATCGTTTCTCCTGCCATCATCCCAGATTTCATCGCCATATGAACGCCAGCCAGACGTTCCGCATTACAGAACCCTGCAGAATCGCCGACGATCAGTGCGCCGTTGGCATAAAGCTTAGGTTGAGAATAGAGTCCTCCTATTGGAATGGCTTTTGCTCCATATCGAACCAGCTCGGCCCCCTCTAAAAGGTCTCTCATAAAGGGATGAGTTTTGAATCTCTGCGCGGTTAAATGCGGGTCGTGATATGGGTTAGTGGAGTCTAGAGCCGAGACAAACCCGTATGAGACAAGGTTGTCTTTCATGTCGTAGAGCCACATGCCCCCAAAAGAATTAACGAGTTCGTGGGGTACAATTCCGTGTATGACCCTTCCAGGCATATGTTTTTCCGGTTTTACTCGCCAAATCTCCTTGATACCGGTTTCGTAGACCTGTGGGTTCTCACCATGAAGATCAAACTCCTCTAACAGTTGCTTAGTAAGTGTCCCGCGAACGCCCTCTCCAAGCACAGTTACCTTTGCAAGAATGTCCATTCCTGGTTGGAAGGTGCCTTTCGCCTTCCCTTCCTTGCTCACGCCCATATCTCCAGTGCGAACTCCGAGTACATGCCCATCTTTGGTGAGTAATTTGTCTCCAGCAAACCCCGGATAGATGTCGATGCCAGCTTCTTCACATCGGCTCGCGAGCCATTTGGCGACGTTACTAAGTGATATTACGTGGTAACCCTTTTTTTTGAAAAATGGAGGATTGATTGGCGATCGTAATTTTCGTTTGGGAGAAAAGAAGTACGTCATGTCTTTGTTGCAAATGTATTCGGTCGGGAAGCCTTGCTCTATAAAGTCAGGAATCAACTCCTGAATTGCTTTTGGGTTCATTACGGCGCCAGAAAGCATGTGGTCACCTATCTCTGCAGCTTTCTCAATTACAAGGATTGAAGGTTGATCGAGCCCAAGCCTTTTAACTTCCTGGCTCAAATGAAGCGCCGAGGCCAAAGTTGCGGGACCCGCCCCTACGTATAAGACATCGACCTCTAAACTTTCTCTATCCATATCGATCACTCCTCTTAGGCTTTTGTACGACCATATAGAACCCGAGATGATGGTCAAGCAAAAGTGTCTTTCGTCACGAAGGCTTTGACGTTTGCAAGGGTCTTTTTTATTGTCAGGTCGTGGCGACGATGATTACCGATGATTGTATCAATTGTGGCGTCTGTGAGCCCGAATGTCCTAACGAGGCAATCTCCGAAGGGGAGTCGACCTTTGTTATAGATCCTAACCTGTGCAGCGAATGCGTCGGGTTTCACGACGAGGAGCAATGTGCAGCGGTTTGCCCAGTGGATTGCTGCCTACCCGACCCTCATAGAGAAGAGACCGAGAAGGTGCTCTTCGCCAGGGCTGTTGCCATTCACCCAAGCCTGGCCGAGACGCTGGAACTTTCTCCAGATACCTCTCGTTTTCGTTCCTAAGAGGGGACGATTTTAAGTTTCCATTTCCAAAGCAGGAACGCGGCCAAAGCCATCAGGATTCCTGCTCCGATAAAAGGCGCACCCAACCCGATATGATGCATGAGCATCCCGGCAAGGACAGGTCCAACGATTCTTCCTGTAGTTGCCATAGATTGACTTTGGCCAAGCAGTTCTCCGGCATTCTCAGCGGTACAAATTTTCGAGAACATGGATGTTAGTGAGGGAAAAGCTATTCCGTAGCCTACCGCTAGGACGGTTCCAACGCCGATACAGCCAGTCATACTGTCCAAAAAGGGAATGACGCCGATTGCTAGGGCCATTAATAAAAGTCCACTTATAGTCAATTTTAGCTCGTCGATAAGAGGTACCAGCTTTCGCAGAAGTAGTCCCTGGGTCAAAGTTAAGCAGACACCTACCCAACCGAAAAAAAGACCGGCCTCCCACTCACCAACACCAAATTTCTTTCTTGCGTAAAGGGTAACCATCGATTCAAGTACAGCGAACGCAGTGAAGCTTTGAAAAAATAAAACTAGGTAACATTTAAACTTGGTATCCAGTTGAGCGGTAATTAGTCTGTATGGAACCGGAATAAAGGCCCTTCCGAATTCATTCCAAGGGGGCTTTTTTAGGTCGCGAGGGCGACTTTCCGGAAGTTTCCAAAAGGCGAAAAGCCAGTTTACAGTCGCCAGGCCAGCAACTGCGAAAAAGGGGAGCTGCGCATTAACCTTCGCGAGAGATCCACCCAGGAAGGGACCAAAAGTCATGCCGGCTCCGAAGGCGGCGCCAATGACGGCCATTCCTCGAGTTCGCTCAGTCTTTATCGTGATGTCCGTGACAACGGCCTGAGCTGTGCCGATCGTAGCAGCAAAGAATCCCGATAGTGTTCTGGCGAAATAGATACCGTTAATCGAGTCCGCAAGGGCGAGGCAAACAAAGGAGACTACGGTACCTGCGAGGGAAATCAGCAAGACAGGTCTGCGTCCGATTCGGTCACCGACAAATCCCCATACGGGAGCAAATAGCAGCATTGCTATCGCATAAAGACTCATCATTAAGCCAATTTCACGAGGCCCGGCACCAAGGTTGCTTGCGTAAATGGGAAGTACAGGAAATAAAACGCTGAAACCGCCAAAATCCAGGAAAATGGTAATGAAGACGATTCCGAGAATTGCCTTTTTCTGGCCTTCCGGGACCGTAACGTGCTCGCCTGATATTTCTTCACTCTCCTCGCTGGGGTCTTCCTGCCTGTTCATTTCTTAGCTCCCGGCGAGTGTGAAAACGGAGAATTACTTTGATCAAAAGTTTTTGATAGTGATTCGACTAATCTGAAGATGTCCGTGTTTTGCGATAGTAGAACCAACTCAACATACCAAACAAGGAGATTGTAAGCCCAATCCACTGAGCCTGGGTAAGTCCCAGTGCAATGGGCGTATTAGTACGAATGCTCTCGATTGCGAAACGTCCTACACCGTTGGCTATTAGGTATTCTCCGAAAAGAAAGGGGCTTTGCTTTCGTCTTTTCCAAAGCACTGCCGCAACAAAAAAAAGCCAGAAGCATTCGTAGAGCTGAGTGGGATGTACCGGGATTTCGGTAGGGGGTGCACCGAGCGGAAAAGCGATTCCCCAAGGTAGGGAAGTTGGAATTCCATAGTCATCGCCAACTAAAAAACAGCCAATCCTGCCGAATGCCTGCCCCACAGCAGCCCCTACGGCTACACAAGAGGTAAAAATTCGAATAGAAATTCCGTGGATTTTGCAGCCAAGTGCACCGACAGCAATGGCACCTAGAAGCCCTCCGTACCAAGTGATTCCATCGCGGGCAAAGAAAAGGGAACTGAAGTCCTGTCCTGAACGTATGCCTACGTCGACTGCAAAATAAAGCTTTGAACCGACCACTCCGCCGATCATGCAGTAGAGCAGCATCGTGCTAGACAGTTCGGGGTTTAGATTAAATTCGCGTAACCTCAGGCCCGTAAGCCAGGTTGCCACAAGAAACCCTATCGCCATCATTGCGCCGAAACTGCTTATTGGTAAGCCGAATACTTCAAATAAAACCGGGTACATAAGAGATCCAGTATTTAGCAGTGGGGTGTCGGGTGCGCATTAGATTTTGCTTAAAAACTCCTATTAGGGCCTTGCCCGCGGGGTTGATTGATATGAACTGGAACACTCAAAGGGCTACCTTCTTCTCGCGCTCAGGTTAGACGGTTTGAGGGCGGAGAGGTTGTTAGGTTAATCCGATGTTTGCGTGGTATCTCAGACTTTTAGGACTTTCTATGGGAGTCGTGATTTTTCTGTTCACTGCAGAGACGCCTCTTAGTGGTGCAACCTTTAGTCGATTTGAGGAGTCCCAAACTGCGTCTTCTTGGACCTCGGCGCCCCATAAGAGGTTAGATCTACCACGTAGCTTCACAGAGGGCCGAGAGGATTCTTTTGAAGATCAAGGGAAGTTCGATGCGTTGAAAGTTGCGGCCCAAGTCGTTAATGCCAATCCGTTCCTCTCAGATCGAGAAGCAACACGAATCGGAAATGCAATAATTCGCTACTCGGAGAAATACAAGCTTGATCCGGAACTTGTTTTGGCTGTTGTTTTAGTTGAAAGCGCGGCACGCCCTTGGGCTCGAAGCTCCAAAGGAGCTCGTGGACTAATGCAGGTTATGCCTCATATGGCGAAGCCTTTAGAATTGGCTGGGCATCTGAACACGATCGAGTCGAATATCGAAGCCGGGTGTATCATCTTATCAGGAAATATTCGCCGTCTAGGCGAAGAGGATGGCATATCTACTTATTTTTGGGGCCAGAACATTCGAGGAGGTGGTTACTTCAATCGAGTAGAGGCGGCACGCACCCAAATCAAGGGTTTCCACTCTAACAGAGAAAATTTCTAGTCGGATGAGCGTGCTAGAGACTCCGATAACTAGAAATCGAGGAGGGAGCCTGTGGGAAACAGGCTGAGTCATGTTGACGAAGCGGGCGAAGCTCGGATGGTCAACGTAGGTGAAAAAGCGATTACCAGAAGGGTGTGTGTTGCTCGGGGCGAGGTTCTTATGCGTCCGGAAACACTTCAAGAAATTGCGCAGGGGACGATTCCCAAAGGGGATGTTCTCGCGACTGCGAGGATTGCCGCAATTCAAGCGGCTAAACGGACCTCCGAATGGATTCCGCTTGCACACCCACTCCCACTCGATGGAGTCCTTGTGGAGTTGACACCCGATATTTCCGGATCCCTGGGGAAGATTTCTATAAAAGTTACGGTACAAGCCCAGGCTCGAACCGGCGTAGAAATGGAGGCTTTGGTAGCGGTTTCGGCAGCGGGTCTGACAATTTATGACATGTGTAAGGCTATAGACAGGGACATGACGTTAGATGCTGTAGAGCTAGTAAGTAAATCAGGTGGTAAGAGCGGAGATTGGCAACGAAGAGAGTCTCAAAAAAAAGGGCGGGCCAGGTGAGGACCTGCTTTGGGGAACTACCTCAAGCTGTTAGGTGTCCTTCTTGGTATGTCTACCATGACTGAATCACTTCTTGATCAAGCCAATAAGCTTGGATCATTGGCGCAGGTAACCGGGGAAGAAGAAGGTGATCCGGATCTCGATCTGGTAGTTAATTGGCAGGCGGGCAGTCAGGAAGCTTTCTCTACCTTGGTTCAGAGGCACCAGCAGCGAGTTTTTCGACTACTTTTCAGAATGTTGGGAGACAGGGATGAGGCGGAGGACTTAACTCAAGAGACGTTTCTGAATCTCCATAGACACGGAAAACGTTTTAGGCGGGAATCAAGATTTTCGACTTTCGTGTATCGGGTTGCAGTCAATGTTGCGCTCAACAGGCGTCGCAGCCTGGGTCGAAAACGGGCACATATGAACGCTTTGGTAGTTAGTCAGAAAACGGGAGAAAATCTACCGAATTCTCCTATCGGTCCCGAAGCCTCCGCACTGAGCCGCGAACTCCAACATCAGGTACAGAACGCGATATCAAGTCTTTCACCGGGCCTACGTGCGCCACTTGTTCTCTACGATATTGAAGGCAGGCCCTATTCTGAAATAGCAACAATCCTTGGTGTTGCACAAGGCACTGTCAAATCACGAATTCATCGCGCGAGAAATGCACTTCGTGCGGTTCTCGGCGATTCAGTCAAAGAATTGCCGAAAAATAATCAAAATTCTTTTGAGGAAACGGAAAAATGAAGATACCTGGTAAGTCATTGTCGTCTCATTTGAGTGCCTATTTGGAGGGAGACCTTCCCGAGGCGAAACGTGAACAGTTGGAACGCGAATTAGAACATGACCCCAAACTCCGCGCGGAACTCGAGGCGATTTCAAACTTGAGAAAGGTTCTTAGGGAATTTCCCGATCCTGAGCTGCCTTCTGGTATGCACTCTCGCATCGTATCAAAGGTGACCGAAAAGACTGAACGGGTGGAGTGGGTGAAAAATTTCTTTCAGCATTCTCCCTTGCGGGCGTCCCTTTCAGCGATTGTCTGTGGTTTCGTTCTCGTAGCCTTCTTCTCAGGTACTGACTTACTCGATATAATGCAAAACGATACAAGGATTACTACTGACCAGAATTCTGCACCATACAAAACCCCGCAACAGCAACTCATACCCGGTGTAAACAAGGTCCGGGCTGGCGGTATGCCTTCTGCAAGAAATGCAGTTCGGTCGTTATCTACTCCCAAACGAAGTGTTCCTCATGTAAAGCCGGCTGTGACCCTATGCAGGACAGTTAACTCGGCATCAAATCCGTCCTGTAAGGATAGGTTTGAGAAGTGGTTGAATTTGGCTCAGAGAAACCAACGGCGCTTTCGTGTTGAACTACATGCGCTTCCGATCAACGCTCGTGACCAGTGGCTATCAGAGCTCACGGCTTATGCGAAGGCAACTGGCAAGAAATTTAGTTCTAGACGCTTTCTGCTTGCGGCAGATGGCGACTTTCGGTAAACCGCGGTTCGCTTCGTTTAAAGACCGAGCCAGAGAGTCTTTCGTTAACTTAGTGAAAGCCCAACAACTGCATCTTAATTCCGGTCGGCGCCCTTCCTAAAAGGACCTTTCCACAATCTTGCATGATTTGATCGGACAGGAGTACGTGCTGAATCGCGGCATGCATGTCACGGTAGCAACGCTGCAGTGGACTAGGCCTCAACGCAATGCCGCCACCATAATTGTACGAGAAGGTACAGATCTCGGACATGACCTCATGTGTATAGTGAAAGCTTAGTTTAATTAACGCGATTTCTTCATTGGTTGGCGGACGTCCCTTGAGCATGGTCTCGTCAATGTCGTTCCATACCTTGTAAACCAAGGCTCTCGTGGCACGATATTTTGCCTCGGCACGTGCATACTTTTCTTGAAAACTTTCGGAATCTCCAAGAACTCCAAAGGGTCCAACTTTTTCACTCGCAATGATTCGCAATTGATCTAGGGCATTTCGACCAGTACCAAGAGCGAATGCAGTGTGACCCCACGCGGTAAACCCGACAATTCCAAGGGAAAAATGAAAGCCACCTCGTTCTACATCCGTTTTGTTATACCGATAGGTCGTTTCCTTGGGAACGAAAACTTCATCCAGGATTCTGTAGTCGAAACTCCCGGTACCTCGTAAGCCAAGTACATTCCAGTTGTCTAGGAGTTCGATGCTCTCGCGAGGGGTATACACAATGATGACTTCGGGTTTCCCATCTGCATCTAAAACTGGTTTGCCGTTTTCCAAGACAGCGCACCCGCTATGGATCCAATTCGAATGGTAAATGCCACTCCCATAGCTCCATTCGCCTTTAATCAGGTAACCGTCATCAACTCTGGAGGCAGTGCCACGAGGAATTCCTTGGCCTGCGATGTTAATAGCGGTGCCAGGGGAAAAGATTTTGTCTTTTCCCTTTTCAACAAGCAATGAGCCACAGCTACCGTGTATGACTCCGGCGACCATTAAGCACCATCCGGTGGATCCGTCTATTTGTGCCAAACTCTCCGCTACCGCTAGTCCATCGGACCAGGAAAGCTCCGAGCCGCCCAGGATTTGTGGTGTCATCATGTGGAAAAAGCCGTCTTTATGCAGCTTCGCGTAACAAAGATCGGTCATGTGGCGAACTTCTTCGGCTTTAGATGCTTCAGCTAGAATGAGAGTTTTGCTTGCCTTTGCTCGCTCGACTAGGTCGCTGTAACCGGGTGCTCCAACTGATGATTGAGTTTCGTTCATAAGTTTTCCTAGGTTAAGTGGAGGTTGTTTTCTAGGACTAATTGTCTTGAGGGTCTACAATTTTGATGGACTGTCTAGGCGATGCCTGGACTCTCTCGAGTTATAGGTTTTTCTGAAACAGGTCGGACTCGAGTACTGGGGATTCCTTTCTTTTCAAATCATATGCGTGAAGAATGCCATTTTAGAAAGGTATTTCATCCTTTCCTTGTGGCGCCGAGCCTGTTCCGGGGTCGTTTGACGGCGGAGGGTCACCAAAATCGTTTCCACCACCAGAGCTTCCTCCTCGACCGCCAAGGAACTGGACCGTTTGGGCAACAATTTCAGTGGTATTTCGTTTTTGTCCCTCTTTATCCTCCCACTCTCGTGACTGAATTCGGCCTTCTATATAGACGGAACGGCCCTTTCCGAGGTACTGAGCACATAGCTCGGCAGTTTTCCCCCAGGCGACAATTCGATGCCATTCGGTACGTTCCTCTCGTTGGCCCTCCCGAGAATTCCATCGGTCCGTAGTTGCAAGGGAAAAATTCGCTACGGCCTGGCCATTCTGTGTATACCTGAGCTCAGGATCGCGTCCGAGGTTCCCAACCAATATGACTTTATTAACGCTTGCCATGTGATCTCCGTCGTCTTGAAACTGCCATCATCATTCCTTGGCACCTCGTTTACGTCAAGAAAAAGTCTTCCTAATTTAGTACCTGAGGACGCGACTTGTGGGGTCATGAGCAATTAAGGCTAAAATAATCACATGTATTCCTCGGTTTTGCGGGACACAAGGTGATTCTTTACCAGCTTCGATATTTGCTGGTGCCTCTATATACAATTTTCTGGTCGCTCTTAGCTTGTTTCGTGGGAGTTGTGGACCGTAGAGGCGATCTAGTGAACTGGATGGGGACGACCTGGCTTCGATGGATTTATTCTACTTGTCAGATCAGAGTAAAGGTCGCCGGGCTAAATCACATAGATCAGACGCAGACCTACGTAATTATGTGCAACCATCAGAGCCTTATAGACGTCGGGGCCTTGGTACTAGCGCTGCCTATACGGTGGCGTTTTGTGGCGAAGCGAGAGCTGACTTGGATACCCCTTTTTGGATGGGCTTTGTTTCTGTCAAACCACATTCTAATCGATCGATCCAACAGACCGAGAGCGGTTGAAACTTTGAGAAAAGCCGTGCGCCGTGTAAGTGCGGACGTAAACGTAATTATTTTTCCCGAGGGAACTCGCAGCAAGACGGGAGAGTTACAGGAGTTTAAGAGCGGGGGATTTCATCTTGCCTTGGAGGCAGGCGTGCCTATCCTCCCCGTCACCGTATCAGGAAGCCGTAAAATTACTCCAAAGGGTACTCTGAGCGTACGGAGTGGCGTGGTAAAGGCCCAGTTTGGGAAACCGATTCCTACCCACGGCATTTCCCTAACTGGGCGGGACCAACTGAAGCGTCAGGTCCATGACGCAATTTTCGAAGGATTCGATCCTTCTTATCAGACGATGGACCTTTAAGCGGGTTTTTGGCGCTTCGTAAATGGCGTCGGTAGATTCAGGGGGGGTCGGCGCGAAACGGTAAGGTTTTTGCAATTACTCGGTTGGAAAGTCTGATTAGTCATTTTGTTTTTCGCTGGGGGTGTTTTGTTGAGAAGAAAAGGGGAAAAGCGTCGACTTCGGAACGTTAACTGGCTGCGTCCGAGGTCACTGAGCGGGTTTGGGTCAGAGCTTTTGGGCCTGCTCCTTGTGGCTGTGGCCTTGCTGTCAGCACTTGCACTGTTTTCTTATAGTCCTAAAGACGCCTCTTTTCAGCTAACTCAAGTTCAGAATGAGGCTGGTGCCTGGGGTGCCAGTGTTTCCTCGGTTTTGGTAAACCAGGTTGGACTCGGCGGCTGGGTGGTGGCACTTGCGCTCCTCGTTTGTGGGGGGAGATTACTTTTTGGTATGAGCATGCCACGGCTTAACTCTCGGTTTTTTGTCTCAGGCTTGTTGCTTCTTCTTTCGGTTTCGACGTTGCCTGAACTGCTTTCGCAATTTTCCATAAAGGGCCCAGATTTTTTTAGTAGTGGAATCTTGGGCGAAACTCTGGCTAGGTTCGAAATAAAACTTTTGAGCGCCACAGGAGCTCTGTTAATAAATACGGTTTTTCTTGCCTTCTCGTCCCTTGGTGTTGTGGGAGTTTCTCCTCTGCAAGCTGCTGTTATGGTTGGTAGGTTGTGTAAGAATATTCTGGATCTCTCTCTCAGATTCGGCCAGATAGGTTTTCAAAGAGCACAACTAATTGCTCGATGGTCCTACAAATCTGCTTTACGAATCTGGTCAGTAGTTCAAGTTCTAAAAGAGCGCAGAGCCCGTAGGGGTCGGGTTTCGACGGTCAGGCAAGACGTTGAGCCGAGCAAATCCGTTGTGTCGAAAGAGGAAAAATTTTCGAGTCCTCGAGAGAAGAAAGAGGGGTCCCCTTCAGATCCAAGCATCGTTGATCACAGAGAAGACAGACGTGAACTGGAGCCAGCGCAAGAAGAATTTCTTTTTCGTGAGAAGGTTCAGTCAGGTCCTTACGAATTCCCAGATATGGATATTTTTCAAGCCGGAACGGCTAAAAAACGTGAGTATGACCGAGAAAGCTTGATTATGAACTCGCGGATACTAGAGAAGAAGCTTCAGGACTACGGTGTTCAAGGAAAAGTCGTAACGGTGCACCCTGGGCCGGTGATTACTATGTATGAGTTTGAACCCGCTTCAGGGATTAAGGTTAATCGTATTGTCAACTTGGCTGATGATTTGGCCCTGGCCCTTCGTGCTCTTACTATTCGAATTATTGCTCCGATTCCAGGAAAATCAGTTGTCGGGATTGAAGTCCCTAATCCTGAAAGAGAAGTCGTCTACATTAAGGATCTACTTGACTCGCAGAATTTTAAAAATAGCGATTCATACCTCCCTATCGCCTTAGGAAAGGATATTTTTGGCAATCCGGTCGAAGCAGATCTTTCTCGAATGCCACATTTGTTGGTAGCTGGTGCAACGGGTACGGGCAAAAGTGTTTTTCTTAATGCTCTCCTCTGCTCCATCCTTTGCCGTTCACATCCAGAGGACGTCAAACTTCTCCTCGTTGACCCCAAGCTACTAGAGTTGTCTATCTACGAAGGAATTCCGCATCTGATTGCTGAGGTCGTAACAAATCCCAAACGAGCTGCTGCAGCTCTTGGCGGCGTTTTAAAGAAAATGGAAGATCGTTATAAGATGATGGCGGCACTCGGGGTGAGGAATGTATCGCAGTTTAATGAGAGGGTTAGCAAGGAGCTAGAAGCCGGTGAGACACACTTTAGACTGCGACCCGAGCCAGGAGAAGATGAAGGGCTGGAGGTTCCTTATGGTCGGCTTCCTTATATTGTTGTCGTAATTGACGAGCTGGCTGATCTGATGTTAATTGCTGCACGTGAAGTAGAGGCGTCATTGCAAAGATTGGCGCAAATGGCTCGGGCGGCTGGAATTCATTTGGTTTTGGCCACTCAAAGACCAAGCGTTGACGTAATCACCGGTGTGATTAAGGCGAACTTTCCGTCCCGGATATCCTTTCAGGTTTCATCTGGTCACGACTCCAGAACCATCCTCGATCACAAGGGAGCTGAGCAACTTCTTGGTCAAGGAGACATGTTGTATTTAGCTCCCGGCACATCGCGTTTACAACGGTTGCATGGACCTTTTGTAACCGAGGAAGAGGTCGCGCTTCTCGTGAAGGGGCTTCGCTCCCAGGGCCGGCCGAATTTTGATAAAGAACTTCTCCGTCTGAACGAACAAAGTGAAGCGAGAGAAATTCGAGGCGACGACCTCGACGAACGCTACGATGAGGCACTGGAAATTGTTGCAGAGACCCGAAAAGCGTCGATTTCCTATATACA